>JACCDR011516994.1_pt1 | contig 19801 bp, 29 predicted proteins | sample 7446431 | NCBI WGS metagenome assembly JACCDR01 (sample SAMN15323443, study PRJNA562643) | freshwater metagenome | isolation source: river surface water | place: USA:Blue River Watershed | collected 2017-08-17 | reverse complement strand
ATGGCAATATGAAGAGAACGTTTGAGAATCTTCCTCCAAACCAGCAGTTTTTGATTGATAACTATTGGATGGACAATGGGAACGATGATTTTTCTTATTATCCCCTAAAGGTCATGTTCATAGACATTGAGACCTTCTCTAAGGATGGTTTCCCTGATGTGGAGACGGTGCCACATGTGATTAACGTTATCACTTGTCACGATTCTTTGACAGATGTTTACACAACATTCGGGTTGGGCAATTTTGACTTATCTAAGATAACAAAAGATTCCCCATTATACGGAAAGAATATAAAGTATGTTGCGTGTAAAAGTGAAGAAGATCTATTGAAAAGGTTCATCGGCCACTTTTCTAGTGATTATCCTGATGTAATATCAGGTTGGAATTCTTCAGGATTTGATGTTCCATATATTCTTAATAGAGTTACACATGTATTAGGGGAAGAGTGGACAAGAGAATTATCTCCAGTTGGAAGATATTATGAAAAGAATAAGCGTGTGACAAAGTTTGGAGAGCCGCCAAAAACATATGTAATAGAAGGTATAGCTTCTGTCGATTACTATCAGATATATCAAAAGTTCTCAATGGAAAAGCACGCTTCCTATAAGTTGGGTTATATCGGAGAACACGAATTGGGAGAAACTAAAGTTGAATACGAAGGTCAACTTTGGGAATTGGCACAAAAAGATTGGCAAACTTTCGTCGAATATAACATTCAGGACGTTAATCTTCTAGTTAAACTTGATGAAAAGCTCAAGTATATAGATCTTCTTAGATTTTTGGCATATACAGGTTTATGCACGTTGGATAAAGCCATTGATACACTCCCCGTTGTCAATGGTTCGATTGCAGTCAAAGCTCGATACAAAAACGAACGAATCCCTACATTCATTCGTCCAATTAAAGCCGAAAAAAATCCGGGAGGATTTGTAGCAGAACCGAATTTGGGAAGATCAGAGTGGATTGTATCATTTGATGCAAACTCTCTATATCCTTCTGTTATGATTACGTTAAATCTCTCTCCAGAGACTAAGGTAGGAAGATTGGAAAAGGTAGGGGATAAGCTTGTCGTTCATCATGTATCTGGACGAGTTTTTGAATACAGTAAAGAAAACTTCGCTAAAGTGTTTGCGGCTGAAAAGTGGGCACTATCAGAGAACAAATTCTTGTTTACTCAAAAGAAGAAAGGACTGATGCCAGAATTCTTGGACGAATTATACTCTAAGAGAAAGTTAATGAAGGCTAAGATGTTCGAAGTTAAGAAAAAACTCAAGGAGGGAGATGACATCTTATCGGACCAAGAGAAGAAAGAATTGAAAGTTCTCATTCAGAGATACGATACCTTTCAGTTTGCTTACAAAATTAACCTTAACTCTGTTTATGGTTACATGGGTAATGCGTATGCGCCTATGGGAGATGATGATATAGCAAGTGCTGTCACATTGACGGGTCAAGCTGTCATTCATCAATCGAAGGATATATTCATGACCTTCTTGAAGAACAAATATCCAGAACTCACTCAAAGAGAACTAGATGCAACTTATATCTATTCTGACACGGATTCTGACTATTTTACATTGAAGGCTTTGGAAAGATTTGGAGTAAAGCTAAAAGACGAAGATGGGAATATACATCCAGATTTTTATGCTTTGTGCGATGAGATAGAAAACAACATGAACGATCAAATGGCGGAATGGGCCAAGAAAAAGTATAAGTCAGTTGATCCTAGGTTTGTATTCAAGCGTGAATCTATTTGTGATGATGGTATATTTGTCGGAGGTAAGAATTATGTATTACACGTTCTTGATTCGGAAGGAATCAAGACCAACGAATACAAGTATAAGGGTGTGGCAGTGGTTAAATCCACGATGCCCAAAGCTATCAAACCGTTCGTTAAGAATATCATCGAAGATATTGTGACAACTAAGTCGTTGAAGTCTGCGAATGAGCTATTCAACGAAGCATATGAGACGTTCAAAAAGCTATCACCTTCGGAAATCGCTAAGGTGCAGAACATGAACAATTATGAGAAGCATGGATCTAAGTCTGACGGGTTCAATACAGCCAAAGGTATGACGGGGCACGTTAAGGCCGCGCATTATTACAATGTGATGTTGGACAAATTGAATCTGAAGAACAAATATGATTTGTTTAGAAGTGGAGAAAAGGTGAAACAGGTTGAACTTGTCACACCAAATAAGTATGGAATTGACAGAATCGGATTTAAAGACAAATACCCACCAGAGTTTGAGGAGATATTTAAGATTGACTATGAAAAATCATTTGTTAAGGTTCTATATGCGCCGATCAAAACGATCTATGATTGCGTTGGATGGGTTTTGAGAAAGCCTAATGAGAATGTCAGAGTAGAATTAGACGATATATTTGGAATATGACTATACAAGAAGCTTACAATAAAGGACTCGACGACGCAGAAAATGTCGTCATCAATAAATTAACCCAAATGATATTGGGCAATATGCCAGAAGAGTTTCCAAATCCAAAATTACAAGCATTGATGAGTATTCTGACAGAGCGTTCAGAGTATTAGAGAAAAAATGCGGATAGAAGAAACAATCTTGGAAAACACTTCAAACGTAAGGTCGCAGAACATGTGGAGACCTTGACAAATGCCCAACTTATAGTAAATTAAAACAAATGAAATACACAGCTATTCAAGACCACGTAGGAAGAACAATTATCGGTAAAGTTGTAGAAGATAACGAAACTACACTCGTCCTTAACAATCCAGTCATTCTACATTGTCAACCTGAAGCGAATGGATCACTACAGGTTCAAACTTTTCCTGTATTCTTTTTTGAGTTTCTAGATAAAGGTGCTAGAGAGAATAACAACTGGACATATCCAAAGTCTAGCATTGTCACAAGCGATGTTGTATTGAGTGATGCAATTACTCTTCAATATGATAAGATTAATACTCCACAAGTTGCAGTTCCTTCAAAGAATAATAACCCGAAGGTAGTTACAATCGACGACATATAATATGACGCCAGAAAATTTTTGTTATTGGTTGCAAGGTTGGTTTGAGTTGAACGATGTTCAGGGACTCGATAAGCGAGAAGCATCTATTGAGACGGTCGATGTGATCAAAGAACATCTGGCTTTAGTTTTCGCTAAGGTCACTACGACTCCAATTAGAAACTGTGTTCCAGTTTCATACGGCACAAAAATACCTCCAGAAGAATTGGGGTATCAATTTATTGACACTAAATTTACAGGAAATTCTTCCACTCCACTATGTTAAATTATAATGAGTAAACAAGAAAAAGATATATTTGCTGCAATGGATGTTCTCGACGAGGGAAATCCATATGCAACATACTTAAACAAATCTACATTATCAACAGTTGATAATTGGATTGATACAGGATCATTGATCCTGAATGCACTAATTAGTGGTTCTATGTATAAGGGAATCCCTGATGGAAGAGTCACGCAATTCGCCGCACCCTCAATGTGCGGAAAGAGTTTCATCGCCCAAAAAATTGCGGCAAATGCGCAAAAAGCCGGAAAGAGTGTAGTCATTTTTGACTCTGAAAATGCCATTGATCCAGAAGGTGCCACACGATTGGGACTGGATGTTTCCAAAGTGAAATACGTTCCAGCGAATTGTATTGAAAAGCTCAGAAATGATATTTTCAAATTTGGTCAAGCTATCACTGATAAAAAACTAGAAGGAAACTTCATCATTATTATTGATTCACTAGCAAATTTGCAGAGTGAGATGGAACTCAAGCGAATGGACAAAGAAAGCACATCCGCTGATATGGGAACATTTGCGAAGGCGATTAAGAGTCTACTTAAGACTTGCACTACGGTTTCAACTCTCACTAGAACGCCCATTGTTATAACAAACCACGTTTATGATGATCCTAGTGCGATGTATCCGTCACTTGAGAAGAACATGGCGGGAGGCAAGTCCGCGATCTATCTTCCATCTGTAACTGTTCAGTTGGCTAGAAAGCCTGTGAAAGATGATGATGGAAAGACTATTGATAATACAATGGTCGCTGGGCAGAAGAGTTATTCTGGTGTCGTATTGCGAGCATTGACAGTTAAGAATAGATTCATTCGTCAGTTCCTTGAAGGTGAAATGTATCTTTCGTTTTCGACAGGTCTAGATAAGTATTACGGCTTGTTGGATCTCATGAAGGGAATGGGAGTTGTGATTGCGAATGGAGCAACATATACCGACTGGAATGGTAACAAGTTAGGATTCTATAAATCTTGGAGAAAAGATGTTGACCTATGGGAAAATACGTTGCTGCCTGAACTCGAATCTAGAATTGGAACGGTTTGGAGTTATGGAACTGGTGCTGTTCCTCCTCCAGAGGAATACGACGGAGATGACGATCTATACGAAGAGGCAGATGATGTGTCTGATGTCGAACTTTTGGATGAAGTTCCCGATGAAGTTCCCGATGAAGAATAGTATTTCAGATCCAGAATATGTTGCATATTTATATGAGAAATGGAAAATACTTTTAACGAGTCCATTATCTGGAAGTGCAACTTCAATGTTGATTGAACCCCGAGAAATTTGGGAAATGCCAAAAGATGAGTAAGATTAAGTTAATGCACGGAGATTGTTTGGAATTGATGAAAAAGATTCCAGATAACTCCGTGCATTTATGTTTGTGCGATCCTCCTTATGGGACTACAACTTCCAAGGCTTGTCCTTGGGACGTTCCTTTGGATTTGGATAAGATGTGGGAGCAGTATAAGCGAATTGGTGTAGACAACTGTGCCTATATCTTTACTGCATCTCAGCCCTATACCACTGATCTGATCAATAGTAATAGAAAGTGGTTTAGTTATGAGATCATTTGGGAGAAAGAGCGTCCTACTAATATCTTCACGATGAAGAATCAAATTGCCAAAGTTCATGAGAATATTGTCGTATTTGGTAACAAGCAGTTGACATATAATCCTCAAATGGAGGAATCAAAACAGCCCAACAACAATAAGGCTACTAACAAGAGTCAGATGGGCGATATGAATCAAGTCTTAACTGCTAAGACTGCACCTACAACACGAATCGGGAAAGATTACAATCCAGCATTAAGATATCCTAGATCGGTGCAACGTATTTCTAGAGGAACAAAGGGGAATAAAAAATTACACCCGACACAAAAACCTGTTGAACTTATGGAGTTCTTAATCAAGACATACTCCAATGAAGGAGATTTGGTATTAGATATTTGTGCAGGTTCAGGAACTATTGGAGTCGCATGTCATAATACAAATAGAAATTGCATCATGATGGAGAAGGATGCAACATTCTATAAGGTTATGCAAGACCGTTTGACTGCGGACGGGATAGCGTATCGATGAATTCTTGAGCGTCTGCTCTAACTCTTCCAATGTGGCGGTTCCCTCTGTCGGGTCTATCTAAGTATGCACGAATTTTAGATTCGTCATTTATGTCTGCCGCCAATTGATGCATGTTCACTTTATCTGGAAAAGATTTCAACATATCCAATACGAATATTCTCATATTGGTTCCACCTGATTTCTTTTTCAGTTCGATAAATTTCTCTTGTTTGAAAAATTCTGGAAGTTGACGAAATATAAAATCCCAAATTATAAATGTATTTGCATTGTCCACTCCCATCACCTTGAATTTCTTCAATGACGAAGCATACGCATTATTCATATCTAGATCAGCAAAGCTTTTCGCTGGTCTCGCCATTTCAGCGAGACAATACGTTTCAAATGTTTTCATTATTGATTGATGTGTAACCAGTGTGCGTAGTTGACAGGCTTCCTGAAACCTCTTTCTACGTATCTTCCATTCTTCTTACATCCGTAAGAATCTCTGGTGACTTGTTCCATCATATAACCCATAACACCTTCTTGGTCTTCTTCGGGTGTATCCTCAGAAGTTCCACCCTTTCTTGCAAACGCTATTTGCTTTCTGATGCCTTCAATCTTTTGCTCAATGGCTGCACGACGTTGCTCGTTTTGTTCAGTTTCTAATCTTTTTTCCCAATCTTGAATAGAAACCATCAATTGTTGAATGGCAGGATTCATGAAGACTTCGGTATCATTTTCAACGCCTGCCAATTTAGGGTTGTTTTGAATACCTTGTTCAACGGAACGTCTCAATTGTAAATCTTCCCACTTGGACAAATTGTTTTTTCTGACTGCTTCAGTATTTTGAATATAACTCTTAAGTTTTTTCAACATTTCAGGGTCAGCGCCATATTTTAAAATGATGTCCGTATCATATCCGCCAAATTGCTCTGGCGATGCGGAAGAATCTTCAGATTCAGATCCGTCTCTTGCAGAGTAATACAACTCCACAGTATCAACCAGAATAGCCAAGAAGTTAATGATAGATTGTGTCATTCCCGGCTTACCCATCAGCTTTTTCACTTTCTCATTGAATTCGTCTTCAGTGATACCTCCACCTTTATAAATTTCGGTATATTGAGTTTGCAATGCATCGACAATTGCCATTGGAACTTTAGCGAGAACAATACTTTCTTCATCTAAATCAAATTCTCCAACCTGTCCGCTCTTAATTTTGGACAATACATCTTCTTTGGTGTACTTCAATTCTTCCAATGCAGCTAAAATAGTCTTAGCATACTCTTGGTTTGGTGTATCGGTTGGAACACTGGGGATTTCTCGTTTTCCCGTTTTGGTCATTCTGGCTTTGCGAACTGCCATTTCTTTGTTCATTTTGAGAATTGTATCTCTCAATTCACTTCTCAAGACTTCATTTCCTACAATACCTTGACCCGTCAATTCCTTAGAAAGCCTATCTGCTCCGGTTCTACGATTGGATGTGTTCTGTGATCTCATAGTGACATCTCCAGAATCAGCTTCACTAGAATCATCCAAGAATCCTGCATTTCTCTTGAATGCATCCATAGCTTCAGGATTCAGAGCAATTTGTTTAACTTCATCAGAATTGGCAATATCAGAGTGCTGTTTCAAAAATGCTAAAAATGCTCCTTTGTAACCAGTATGATTTGTGGAGAATCCTAGATCTTTTACGATTTCTTTAGTGGACAATAGATCGCCATCTTCATCCTCATAAAGATTTCCGACTTCATTGATGGCATCCATCAAGAAGCGAATAACAATAATCTGGCGAGTTCCTGCATCTTTTACTCCAGACTGCAACTGCTTCTTAATCAATGAATCATATAGAGAATTGAATTCGGGACTTACAAAATTATACAAGCTTGTTGGGCGAGCCATTTCCTCAATAACTTCACATCTTTTTAAGAAATATTCTAGTCCGTATTTTGACATGTTATTATTTAGCAAACTTGACAAGTCGGCGTTGAGGGTGTAGGATAAATCCATGTCCGATAGGTATCCCATAGGTAAAGCATTGATCTTTAGCGCAACACAAAAAGATCGTCCAGAAAAAACATCATTATATAAATCCATAAATGAATGGAAAACTGATAGCGGGCCAGAATTTGACGCAATCTTTGCAGTGGAAAATAAACTTCCATTGTCTCAAATATATAATAGTGCAATTCGATGCGCAATAGATGAAGAGTGTGACACGTTGATCTTAGTTCATGATGATGTCATTTTGGAGCATAATCCTTTACCAAAGTTAGAGACATTGTTTCCCCGATATGGATTGGTTGGCGTGGCAGGCTGTTCTAAGGCCGAATTAGCCTCTCCTGCGCTTTGGCACATGATGGGTGGAGGCTTCGGCTCGGGCAATCTTCACGGCGCTGTAGCACATGGCACAGAGACGGAGAAGCACATGACAGGTTTTGGGAAATATCCTCACCAAGTTCTAATGATCGATGGTGTATTCATGGCTTTGACAAAAGAAACATTCAATTCTGTAAAATTTGATGAGACAAACCCCGCAGGTTTTCACTTTTATGATTTAGACTATAGTTATAGTTGTGCCAAACAAAAAATAAAAGTGGGAGTTGGCGATATAAGTATAACGCATTCTTCTCCGGGACTTAGAGAGTTCACAGAAGATTGGTTAGCTGGAGAAAAATGGTTTCTAAACAAGCATACGAAATGACAAAACAGGATTTTATAGCAATGGTGGTAAACGATCTATTAGATAGCAAATTTAGTATATTTTTGCACCAAAAAGCTAAAATAGATGAATGCGGTGGATGGTTCGATTCCGATGAAAAAGAATTCGTAGTAGCATTGGACAACCCTATGGGGTTTGAAATTTTGATCCATGAATATTCACATTTTTTACAATGGAAACATCACAATGATTGGTTTTCTAAAACGAACGGAGGGGTTAGAATTCTATTTGGATGGTTGGATGGTATGGAATATTCGAACGAAATACTAGATTTAGCTTGGAGAGACACAGTGGCATTAGAATTGGACTGCGAATGGGGCGCTTTGTCTCTGATTAAAAAATATGATCTTCCCGTAGATGTTGACAAGTATAGACTTGCTGCTAATGCTTACCTTCTGTTCTACGGGTTTGTTCGAAGTAGACGCGAGTGGTCAAAAAAATCTCCGTATAATAACGATGCGATTTTGGCAGAAATGCCCAAAGAACTTCAGCCATTGGCGTATTATCTCGACTGGCGTAATATTTCTGCTGAATTAATTCCCCAATTTGAAGATTGTTTTATTGAATGAAATTAGATTACGACTATTTTGAAAAAATCATCGCATATAAAGCGATCACTGATCCAGTTTACCTGACATCCATTGCGGATTATGTAAAGCCTGATTACTTTGAAGACAAGAACATCGCCTTTTACTTCAAGGTGGTGAACGAATTCTATGATTCTCGGAACAAGCTTCCAACATTTACAGAGATTAAGACGTATCTCACCAATGAACCATTACGAAAAGGGTTCAAGAAGTTGGTGGAGTCATTCAAAGAGTTGGATTCTTCGATAGATCAAGATGAATTGTATTTCAATACAGAAAGATTCCTGAGAGAGCGTTCGACATTGCAGACAATGATCGAAGCGGCAGATGCAATGTCTAAGGGTGAGATCGATCCCACTGCAATTTATGACAAGTTTTCGACATGTTGTAGTATAAACCTTGTCACAGACGTTGGCATAGAGCTTTATAGAGACAGAGAAAAGATTATAGATAACATTCTTAGAGAAGATGCGACCATATCCAGTAAATGGCCATGGTTGGACGAAGCTCTTGGAGGCGGATTTAGAGCAGACGGTAAAGCTTTTTATGTATTTGCAGGACAAGCCAACATTGGAAAGAGTATTTTCCTAGGTAATGTAGCTGCAAATATAGCAGAACAAGGTAAATCGGTCCTTGTCATCTCATTGGAGATGTCGGAAATGGTATATGCGGAGCGTATTGCATCCAATGTTACCAAGATTCCAATGAAGGATTTCAAGTATAATGCTCCTTTACTGAGAGAAGCACTTGGAGACCAACAGACTAAGGTTCCAGAAGGTAAGATCTTCATCAAAGAGTTCCCGCCATCCACTGTAACACCCAAACAGATAGGTGCATTCATCAAGAAACTCAAAGATTCTGGTGAAAAGATTGATGCAGTTGTCATTGACTACGTCAATTTGCTGCACACGACCTTCGGAAGCAACTCATATGAGCGGATCAAGCACATATGCGAACAGGTTCGTGCCTTATCTTACATCTTTAAGTGTCCTTTCATCTCCGCGACACAGTTGAATCGTGGTGGATACGATACAGAGAATCCCGGAATGGACAATTTATCCGAATCTATCGGACTTGCTGCTACTGCCGACGTTATTCTATCGATTTTCCAAAACGAAGAAGACTTAGAAATGGGTATTATACGACTAGGTATGATGAAAAATCGTTATGGACCTAGAGGAATGACTCAAGCAATGATAATTGAATACCTAACATTGACAATTACACAATCAACCGAACAAGAAGAGACGATGGGCGAAGAAGACATCGCACTTATGGACCATTTTGCGGATTGATTTTTGTGGGAATTGTGGTAATTATGGGAAATGAATGTATTTGCTTGGTTTAATTCTGACCTTGATGGCGTGGGAAGTGCTGTCGTGTTAGGAAACCTATTTCAAAAATTTGAATACCGATCTGTCTTCTTTGGTGACTTTGAGAGACAATTTACGGAGTGGTTTGAAGCTAATGGTGACAACTACGATAAGATATTTGTGGTAGGAATGGTGTATGATCAAAAAATGATCAATAGATTGGACGATCACAAGATAATCTTCGTATCTGATGGTGCAGAACGCTTGAATGTGTTTGATTCTACTTGGGTTCAAGAGGAAACTACGTCATGCACTAGACTATTATACAATAAATTCAAAGATAAGGTGGAGTATCCGAAGGATATTAAGAAATTAGTAGTATATATTGACGATTATAATAGTTATGCACTCAAAACAGAAGAATCCAAGTATCTTAATGCATTATTCAGGAAAACAACAGGTAAGAGTAAGTTCTCAACACTAGTTAGACGTTTTTGGGATGGTTATGATGGGCTTACCGCTACAGAACAGCGACTAGCCACTCAGTTTTTTGATGAAATTAATGAAGAAGCCTCCAATCTGGAACTATATTCAGGAACTTTCAAAGGATTTAAGGTGTTGTCCTTCTTCACAAAGAAGAGTGCGAACGAAATGGCAGGCATCGTCCTTGACAATTACTCCACTGATGTTGTAATGGTGGTCAATCTAGATACGCAATTCGTATCGATCCGATCCAAAAAGGGCGGAAAGGCTGATGCTAGTTTTATTGCAGAGAATTTGTGTGATGGTGGTGGCACTAAAGAGTCCGCTGGCGGAAAATTGACTGAAAAGTTTATGGAATTTACGCAACAATTGACAAGTCTATGAGTAATACTGACCCCAGCACCAATTTAATTGACGAAGAAACAGACCACTTGTTTCTATGTTTCTGCACATTTGTAATGAATGTCAAAGGTAAGAAATTATCAGTCCAAAATGTCTTCGTTCAGACTCTTCAAGATGATAAATTGAAGAATATCATGAAGGAGATTCTCAATTTGGATACTGATTATGAAGTGGTGCGTATCTTCTTAGACTTCGATCCGAGCATAGCAAAGAGCAAATATGTCACAAAATTCTTGAACGGAAGGAATGAATATATGGATGGAAAGAAAAAGCTATCCAAAAGAAGCGGGAATATATAAATTGACATGCAAAATCAACGGAAAAATTTATATAGGTAAATCTAATGGTCCTCACTCAAGAGAATCCATAGAGAAAATGAGACAGGCAAAATTGGGGAAAACTAGAGCGCCATTCTCCGATGAAACTAAGGAAAAGATGAGATTAGCACATCAAAAAAGAAGAGAACTTAAAGATAATATCTAAACTCCAGATAAAAAGAAGAAATGATATTAAAACATGATCTGGTATCAGGAAATAAAGGAGATATAAAACAATATATAGAATGTCTTCCTTCATTTTATAGTTGGCAAATCGGAAACAGTTTTGAAACTCAGGTCGAAAATTTATTACTTCGAGATTGTAGATTTAATCACATCGGACCTATAACTTATCAAGGTATGAATGAAGATGGAATAATAATTTGTGCTGCATTTGTGGCAATAATTAACTTTGATGTATAATGGTAACGGAAAGGCAAAAAAGGATCTATAATGTGTATTTGAAGGAGTCTCGACGAGGACAACCTTATAAATTACGCAAAAACTTTGATAAGATGGACGCACATTCGTGTTCAGTTCTAGAAAAATTAGATCAGTTCCTATCTGCCTACCCCAACATCGAGTGGAGCGCATACTTTTCGGCTCCGCATAAGATATATCCAGATGAATCCAAGTATTCATTGGATTTTTTCATAACTCAGAAGGCTAAAAAGGCTTATGCTTTGCATATGAAGTCTTTGGAAACACAAGATCCAGACACTATAGAAAGTATAAAGAGATTGCAGACTAGTTTGCAGTTTGTTTTGGACTTCTGTAGAGAGAAGGGGTTGACATTGGAGCAGTATGCGGCATACTGTGAGGACAGTTTACCTTGTGTGGTTGACCATTTGAAGACTCACAAAATAACTTATTATACTTTGCACTCAATAGGTATCTCTAGACTAAATATAGAGCAGAGAGTATTGGATTTCGTGTTTGGGGATTTCTACGGAACACTTCAAGTCACTAAAAACAAGTTCTTCGCATCAAAATTGATGAAAGAGTTCTCTAAACGAGCAATAACAAAAATACAAAACAAACTAAAAGAAAACAAATAATATGGCTAAGAAATTCGACGCAACAATGTTCGCTAAAATCAAAGATTCACTAGCGAAGCAACCAACTTCAAACGGTTCGTTCGCGAACATTATGAAGTTCCCCGCAGGGCACACATATACTCTGCGTTTGATCCCAAATCTGGAAGATGTAGAGAAGACTTACTTCGCTCATACAGTCAACCAGTGGAAGAGTCTAGCTGACGGTTCATTCGTTAGCGCATTGTCTCTTCAAACCTTCAACGAAAAAGACCCAATTGCGAGTGTTCGCTACAAGTTGTGGAAAGAGTGGAAGGATGCTAATCCCGGTGTGGAAAATAAGGAATACAAAGGCGTAATCGAGTCTAAACAACAATGGTTCGTCAATGTTTACGTTATCGATGATCCTAGCGATCCAGAAAATAACGGAACTGTCAAGGTTCTTAGATGTGGACCGCAGTTGAAGAAGATTATTGACACTGCTATGAACGAGCGTGAAGATGAATTTGGTCCAGCGATCTATGACTTGTCTAAAGATGGTTGCGATTTCAAGATCGTTGCCGAAAAGCAGGGCGAATATACAACATTCATCAAGTCTTACTTCACAACTAAGTCCAAATTTGACCTAAGTGAAGAAGAAGTTGAAGAAATTTATACAAAGATCCATGATTTGGAAGCTATCATTCCAGTCAAGACCGAAGATGAGTTGAAGCAACTGCTCGCAGATCACTTCTTTGTTGGAGAGGAAGGTGCGGATGATGTGCCTGCTCGAAAAGAAGAAAGAAAACCATTGGCTACTAAAAAGCCGAAGGCAAAAGCTAAGGAACAACCTATTGCGGCATTGGATGACAGCCTCGATCAAGATGAAGATGATATGGACGAAATTCCATTCAATAATCCAACTGCAAGCAATACATTAGACATTGATGATCTGATTGATCAACTTGACTAATAGACAATTTGCTTCTTACGTGTAAATAAACGTCATGGACGCATACCTGTCACCAGAAGATAAAGCTGCACTCATTGAATTTGCAGGACCGTTATTTGCGCAAGCGAAATTTATCGACTCTAACAGTGTAGATAAAGATGGTTATCAGACTAGTAGACAGGCTATTGAGATTCAACATGCACTGGAGCGAGATTTTCAAAGATCTACTCCAGTGCATGTTCCTCAACCTTACATTCCTGCCCAGAATGTAATAGATTACAATCCATATCAAAATATTCCGGCAAATCCCCAACCATATTATCCTCCTGCGCAGCCAGTTGATAATGGTCAACTTGAATTCAAGTTCGATCAATCGGAACAGCAGAAGACTAATGGGTTACTTGAAGAAATCTCGCGTAAGTTGACAAAGTTGATAAGTCTGCTAGAACCTAATGTCAAAGCTCAAACCGAACATGTCACAAAACTTAAAGTTACAAAAGAACCAGTTCAAGAAACTCCTAGAAGCTCTAGGAAAGATCAATGATACAAGCATTTTAACTGTCGAAGACGATAGTATCTATTCAATTTCATCCACCCAAGATAACAGTATGTTTCTTTGGGCGACTTTATCGGGAGATTTCGATGCGAACGTTACGCTCAATCTTCCATCTTTGAAGAAACTCTCAAAGGCATTGGATCTTACGTCCAACGATGATATCGAGGTTAAGCTAAATTCCAACAATTTGGAATATAAAGGTAAAGATATCAAGTTCAAGTATCATCTTCATGATGATGGTATTCTGAATAAGCCTAAGCTTAGTCTTGAAAAGATAAAAAGTTTTAAATACGACGCGGAACTTAATATTACAAAGACCTTCTTGTCGCAATTACTAAAAAACAGTTCTATTTTCAGCGATACTAAGAAATTGTATATCTATACAGAAGATGATCATTTGGTTTGGAGTTTGGCAGACAAGACACTAGCCAATACTGATACGATGACTATTGTTGGCGATGATGTAGACTTTGAATTAGATACATTTATCCTAAATTTGGAGAACCTTAGATCGCTATACCTATCGTCAGAGTCGGATATAACACTTAGAATAAATTCTACGATGGGAATTGGATGTTTTGAGTTGAGTTTTGATGAATTGGAACTAAAATATATCATATCAAGCCTTACAAGATGATGCGCAAAATTAAAAACAAGATTACAACTTCGGGATACTTCATCAAACGTTTACGAGATAGCGGATTCATAGTCATTAGATTGTTTGACAAGTATCCTATCCATGATCCGAGAAAATGGACCGTGATGGTAGATCCCGGTGGACATTGTTTACAAATTACATGCTTTGAAAATAGAGAAGCTGTAGGAGATATATCATTTGAAATGAATGATGGCGGAAACAAGTTTGCTAGAAATTTCAATTTGAAAACAAGTTCAATGGAAATCATAGTTACGACTTTAATCGAAAAGGGAATACCACAAAAAAGTGAAGGTGGATCTTTTGTCAAATTGTCGTAAATATATTAATGGAGGAACAAAGCGATAAGCCATTTAGCGACGAGGAAGTGACAAACATTCTTCGAGAAGCTTTAAAAGTTAAATTGAATGAGAAGAAGAAATATCCGAACAGAGTTCAACTCGAAAAGTCTTTGATTTCTGTGATGCGCGAATTTCTTACCACATTTAAGCTTGTAGGTTTTGATTATGATGGTCAGCCTGTGAATATAACATGCTATCAAGATCCAATGGCTAAGGCAGCATTATCGAATGCATTCATTGAAGACTTCTCAAAGTTTATGGCTGCTAGAAATTCAGGACAAAGCACATGATACGACTATTCAAATCGAATAAACCTAAAGAGGGCAATATATACGCAGTTCAAACCGGCGATTATGCAGGTGAACTGCTTTTGTTTATTGAAAAGTCTGCCGAGAATTATCATTTCCTGTCTATCCCTCCTATGACAAACCGAACTGTTCCGATAGATAAATTTGATTTCGCGTTAAAAGAGGGTATACTAGAATTTGTAGAACGAACCCCAACATATGTCAGAAAAACTTCAAAAGTTAAATTTTACGAAAACAAGTCGCAATTACGATCTGCCACATGAGTATGTAGTAACAAAATTTTACGAATTGGGGTTTCATCCTCATCAGAACAAATACAACAACACATACCAGTGTTGTTGTCCTGTTTGTAGGGAGGGGAAAAGTTTCGGAAAGAAAAAAAGATGCTTCTACCTTCCAGAAAGAACGCAAATATATTGCCACAATTGCGGAAAAGGGTGGTCTCCTTATAATTGGATTCAAGAGGTCGGAGGATTGACATATGAAGAAATATGGAACGAGATTGAATCAAACGAGTTTGATGTTCTAGAAAAAATAGATCTAGATGAAGAGAAGCATGAAGAGACGCAGGCATCACTTCCCGAAGATTCAATTAACTTGTCTGATCCTACTCAATTGATGTATTGGATAAATGACGAAAGGATGAAAACTGTCCTGAAGTATATATCTTCAAGAAAACTAAGCACTGCCATCAATAAACCAGACGCTTTATACGTATCTTTCAAGGATAAGGTGCATAAAAATAGATTAATTCTTCCATTTAAAGATGAGAAGGGTAAAATACAATTCTATCAGTCTAGAAAGATATTCGATTGGGACGACAAACCGAATTACATCTCAAAACAAGGCGCAGATAAGACCGTGTGCGGGCTAGACAAGATCGACACGAACCTTGACACCATTTTCATCTTCGAAGGCCCTATAGATAGCTTCTTCGTCCGAAATGGAACTGCTGTGGGAGGAATCAGCAAGGGCGCACATAGTTTGACAGATGCACAACGAGCCCAATTCGATTCTTTAAAGTTTTTCGATAAGATCTGGTGCTTGGATAGTCAATGGTTGGATGAAACATCTAGAGTAAAGACAGAGATTCTTATAAATCAGGGTTAAACTGTATTCATATGGCCTGAAAACTTCGGTTCCTTATATAAGGATATAAATGAATTATGCATTGCAACAGGCTTGAAGGGAATTTCGCCTAAATGGATAAAAGAAAACAGCCATCGTGGGATGGCTGCTCTAGTGAAACTGAATTTATTGAAAGCTAAGATTTAATCGACCCAAACTGCCGTCTTTATCTTCGTGTAAGTGTCGAATACTAAGTCGATGCTTCTATCTTCCAATGGTAAGGTATGTTCCACGATACTCAATGCCAAATATAAAAGTCCGACTTTTTCTGATCTTCGATTGGATGCGACTCTTTCAGCTTCTTGTTCTTTTGTATATTCCATAACTTTAGAATTTACTCAGAACGAAACTAAAGTCAAGGATTATGAGAACGTTGACGGTTTTGGTCGGCTAACTTCTTGTCGTAGGAGTTTCACTTGCGCTATCAATCTCCCAATTTCTTCCTTTAGGTCTGTGACCTCTTTAGTTAATGTAACTATTGGATTGATGGGAATTGGAGAGTTTTTTATTTGATCTATGATATTTTTCATGATGTGATAATTACTATTAACTCGTTAAAAGTCAAGCCCTAATTCAAATAACTTGTGTCACTTTCTTACCAAGGTTGTCGAAAATTATAGTTATGTGATCATAGCCACTTTTGAGTGAAGCTTCCCGTTTTGATGTGTTCAAATCTAATTGATTGTTGTATGTGTAGTCGCATTTAATCTCAACCAAAAGGTTTTTATCCGCCACATACAGATCAGGATAATATGTTTTGTTTTTGTTTTCAAATTTGTAATAGACTCTAGGAACTTTCCTTCCAGATTCAATAGAATCCACACTAATTCCCATTTGTTCTATTAGATACACAATTCCTTGCGCTTCGTATCCCTGCAAATGGCTGAATCTTCTACCATATATGTCTTCGGCTTTGAATTTGTATCTATTGATGTTCGAAGTTTGGTAGATAGTTGGATCTTGCATCGGATTGTCCACTCCATAGTTAGAAAAACACGTAGCCTTCTTCCTTTCGTTGGTTGTGGGTAATGCACCGGACTCTTTGGCACTTCTCAGTGGGATATCATACTTCTTTAGTATTTTTCTTAACCCTACAGCAGATACGCCATATTTTTCTCCTAAATCTGTCAAGGTTGCACCAGACAAATACAAATCTATACATTCTTTCCTCTCTAAAGGATCGACAAGTCTTCTAGGCTTCACATTTTTGAGACCATCTTTGGTAGATTTGACTTCTTTGAATGTTCGTTTTTCTACTTTATTCTTTATAAGAATGTCATTTGCCGAACTATAAGAGCATCCAATTATTTCTGATATGGTTCTTATAGTTAATTGTTGATTAACATACATATCGATGATCTCTTCTTCTCTTCCACGGGCTTGCGGCTGCTTACATCTCCACGTAACGTCGTAATTTAACTTCATGTTACTTTTATTTAGCAAAAAGAACCCACTATTTCTAGTGGTTCTTTAGGTTAAGGGTTATTATCCTAGCCAGCCGTTTAGACCGCCCATGCTCATGAAGTTCAATGCTCCGAACATTGCCCAAGCCACATACTTGAATTTTGTGTTGCGAGTCTGTGCCATGAATCCTAGGAATGATTGGTGCAAGGATGCAAGGTCAGATGCCACACGGGAGATCTTAGTTTGTTGAGATTGCTTCATTTTATCCATTACGGTATCAGGTTCAGCCGCAGCGAGACGAGATTGAACACTTGTAGATTCTTCTCCATTCAAGAATTGTAGGAATTCCTCAATATTGTCGATCCAACCTTGTAGTTCTCCGATAATTTGAGTGTTTCTTCGAGACATAGCATCTGCAACTTCATCTGCAACTTGGCTTTCAACTGCGTTTGGATCTACATCAAATTCAGAACCGTCCGTTCCAGAGTCTAAAGATGCTTCCATTGCTGCTCTATCTAAAGCGGCATCATCGTTTGCTTCTTTTAGGACTTGTTTTAATACTTTAGCAAATCTGCTCATGTTTATATTTAGCAAAATGGTTAAATAACTCTATGGCTAAAGGAGATTCCCCGTATTCAACAGGTTTTGCAAGTGGAAAATTGGACTATAATCTAGATCCATTGGTGCAAATGCGTCAATATGAGCGAGAAGAAAAGGAAACACATTCAGCACCTACTACATTGCCATATGAAATGGGAGAATTGCCGCAGTATTACGCAAATATAGTTGATAATGGACTACAAGCGTGTAAAGTGTTGGAAGGTTTGTTGAAATCTAAGAATGTTAAACATAAAGAATCTTTAATAAACCTTAAGAAGAATACTGAGAAAGCCATTATGTATTTTTTGAAGACCGTTGACCCGACTCTTGACAAGTTCGTGATCGGTGGTAAGATGGAATCTGATGACTGCGAATGTGAAGACGATGATTCAAAATAATAAAACTTATATAGTTATTGCGTCAGTTTTATTATTTTTAGTGTGCCCTTTGTTGGCATTTGGTTTAAGTGTTTTTATTCCATTTTGGAATGCATTTGCGATTATATCTACAATATTGATTCCTTCAATACTTTGGTTCAAGATTAAGTCAGATAATGAACAAACTGCTGAGACTTTTCTTAAAAAAGAGCTAGGAATAGCGGAAGATCAATTAAATGATGCATGGAAGCAGGTTCAAGATCTAGAAACTGTTTTGAGTGATTATGAAGGACTCTATGATGCCCAACAATGGGAAATTCCGTGTAATTGTGGACAAAATACTTTCGTGGGGTTGTTTTCTCCATACGCAGAGAATATTTGTGCATGTGAGAAATGTAAAAATACTTATAGAGTTACCTTAAATTATGAATCTGTTCTTCTGACAGATCCACTAGACAATGATGCAATATTCAATTCATTAAAAACTAGACTACAATCCAATGAGAACGATCAGTCTGAGGCTTAAATGAATCCTGATTGTCCAGATCGCCTTAGTATTGAGGCTTTATTATTATGAATGATACAATAGAAATAGAAAAGCGGGATGGCTCTATAGAATATATGAGCGTGGAAGAGTTTTCTGGATGGATGTGCTTGGTAGAAGCATTTCACTTTATAGAAAAGAAAGCAGAAGAACTTAATTTGGAAAATGTTGAACGTTTACTAAAGCCTTTAGCTATTGAACAGTATATAGCAGAGAGACGACCTAGCATGTTGCATGATGTAAGTGTAGAACATCGAATGGGAATACTTTAATGGCTAAATTCGGATTTCATTTATCTGTAGGTGGTGGACCGCACGTTTGGTTTGATGGTGACAATTATGGATCACCCTACACACATTTGAATGCGGGTTCTACTATAACAAAAGAGGAAGAGTTCGCTCAATATGAAGCCTTCGAAAAACAAAGAATAAAAGAGTTGGGTCTTCCTGATCAAGAAATACCCATGAATTATGGCATAATTACAAAACTTTAAACGTAATGATAGAAGAATACGCAAAGGATTTCTTCAGAGGTGACGGGGTTGCTACTATTGGTTAATCTGTTCCTCTAATTCACTAACGAATTGAGGACTGATTATACTTTTAAAGTGTTCCTTTAGTTCTGAAGTATCCAAGTTCAATTCTTTAAAACCTATTAGGTAATTTTTGAATCGATCTTTGAGATCATTTGGATAAGTAACAGGATTTGGTCGTTCAAATCTATGATTCCATCTCAAAAATGGAAGGCAAATGGAGCGTTTTCCGTGTT
>JACCDR010519908.1_pt1 | contig 19805 bp, 21 predicted proteins | sample 7446431 | NCBI WGS metagenome assembly JACCDR01 (sample SAMN15323443, study PRJNA562643) | freshwater metagenome | isolation source: river surface water | place: USA:Blue River Watershed | collected 2017-08-17 | reverse complement strand
GCCGCATGATCACCGCCGACACGCTGGGACCGGCCGCGCAGATCCAGATCAGTTGGAGCCAGCTACGCACGCACATGGAGTGCAAGGCCAAGGCCACCCTGCTGCGCTCTGGGCACCGCAGCGCAGCGGGCAACCTGCGCTCGTACTTTCACGGCATGGTCGTGGACAAAGCGATGCGGGACTGGCTGGCCGACCCGCACCGCCGGCCGGGGCAGATGGCCGCCACAGTCGACCAGGTGATCGAGGACAGCCTGCGCCAGGCCGTCACCGACGGCGACGGCGTGGTGCGTTGGAAGCACCCCGGCGACCGGGCCGAGCTACGCGCGTTCTGCCTGGAACTGCTGCGCCGCCTCGAACCCATCCTGGCCGACCGGGTGCTGCCGTACCGGTTCTCCTCCGCGCTGCGCTTCCGCCAGGCCGTCACCGTGCCCTACCTCGACGGGCGCCCCACCACCATCTGGCTGCGCGGGGAGATGGACCTGCTGGTCAACCCGGACACCGGCCGGTGGGAGGTGTGGGACCTCAAGGGCACCGCCGACGACTCGTACTGGCGCAAGGTCGCCGGTCAGTTGTTCTTCTACGACCTGGCCGTGATGGCCATGCACGGCACGCCCACCAGCCTGGTCGGGCTGATCCAGCCGATGTGCAAGCGGCCGGTGCTGGAGTTCACCGTCACCGAGGACGCCCGCCGGCAGATGTGGGCGGCCATCCTGCGCATGGCCGGGGACATCTGGCGCGCCGACACCCCGTGCAAGCCCGACACCGCCGGCTGCCGGTTCTGCGAGGTCCGCCACGCCTGCCCGCGCTACACCGGCACCACAATGGCCAGCCCCGGCGCGGGCAGCCTCGCCGCCGGCCTGCGGGCCCACATCGACAGCACCACCGACGCCAGCACCGGAGGGGAGCGCGGATGAGCGTGCCGCAGCGCAACCGCAGCAAGGCCGACCTGGACGCCGAGGTCGATGCGATCCGGCGGCGGCTGGCCGACGCCCAGCGCGCCCGGGGGCGCGCCGAAGCCGAACGCGACGCCGCCGAGGCCGCCGCCGCCACCGCTCGCGCCGCCCTGTCCGATCAGTTCGGGGTCACCACCGTGGCGCAGGCCACGGCGCTGCTGGCCGACCTGGAGGCCGAGCTGGGCGCGCAGGTGGACGCCCTGCGCGCCGCGCTAGACGAGATGGGAGCCTGATCCGACCGTGAGCCACACCGCCAGCCCTGCCGCCAGCCCCGCCGCCGGCCGCGTCGCCGCGGTCGACGGCGCGCAGTTCATCGATTCCATCCTCGCCGACGTCGCCGGGGCCAGCCCCAACGGCGCCAACGGCGCGGCCGGCACGCGGATCGACTTCACGATCAAGAAGTTCGTGTTGGCGTTGCTGCTGGACAAGGCGGCCACGGTGGTCCCCACCCGGGACGTGATGCCGGTGCTCAAGTGCTTCCAGTTCGACGTGCGCGGCGGCGCGAACGGTGACGCGAACGGTGACGCGAACGGTGACGCGAACGGTGGCCGGCTGCGGGTCATCGCCTCGGACATGGAACTGTCCATGATCGCCTCGACCGAACTGGTCGACGTGCGCGCCGCCGGGGTGGCGGTGTTTCCGGCGGTCAAGATGCTGGCCATCGTCCGGGAGGCCGACGACGGCGACGTGCACATCCGGGTCCGGGGGCAGGCCGCCTCGATCAGCATCGGCCGCACCACCTGGAACCTGATCCTGCCCGGCGGGGCCGACTATCCGGCCGTCGTGCCGGCCGTGGCCGAGGTCACCTTCACCGCCGTGGACCGGGCCGGGTACGCCGCCGCGCTGTCCGCCGTGCGGTACGCCGCCTGCACCAACCGGGCCAACCTGATGATGATCGACGTACGGCACGACCGGATGACCGCCTGCGACGGGGCCCGCTTCGCCCAGGTCGCGGTGCCGGCCTTCCCCTGGGAGTACCGCATCCCGATCACCGCCGTGGCCGACCTGCTCAAGCTGCTCAAGGGCAGCGACCTGGAGCAGATCAGCGTGGGCGAGTCCGCCGGCCACCTGATCTTCTCCCTCGGCGGTGACCTGTTCGTGGTCACCAAGCTGACCGTGCCGTATCCGGACCTGGAGGCGTTGTGGCTGCGGCCCGCCCTGGCCAACCGGCACGAACTGAGCGTGGACCGCCACCATCTGCTCACCGCGATCAAGCGGGTCCGGATCAACGCCGACCGGTCCACCTCGGCCATCGCGCTGCTGTTGAGTCCCCCCGACGGTTCGGGTAGCGGTTCGGGTAGCGGTCAGGTCACCGTGGCCGCCCGGGACGCGCTGAACAACACCGCCGGGGAGCCGATCGCGGCCACCTGGACCGGGCCCGCCCGCACGCTGGTGGTCAACCACGCCTACCTGATCGACATGGTCACCCGGCACAGCGGCCCCACGCTGACGTTCTACCTCGGCGATGACACCAAAACCCGCAAAACGCCGATCATGCTGCGTGACGAGAGCGCCGGTACCACCGCCGTGGTCGGGCAAATGAACCTCGACTGGACCGGCGGCGCCCCGTGACCGGCCCGGCGACCGGCCCGGCGACCGGCCCGGCGACCCACGTTGGCGACCTGGATGCGCTGGTGGCGCGGCTGCGCCGGGCCCGACGCGCCCTGGAACGCGAAGCCGGAGCCGCCCGCACGGTGGCCACCACCGGACAGCGGGTGGCCGCCGAGGTGGCCGTGCTGACCGGGCAGGTGGAACTGCACGAGCGGGCCGCGTACCTGCTCACCGGCATCGGTGAGGACCGCCAGCTCGCCGCCCAGCAGCAGATCGAGGGACTGGTCACCCGGGGCCTACGCACCATCTTCGGCGACGACCTGTCGTTTCACCTGGTGCCCGGTGTGCGGTCCAAGACCCCGGTGGTGGACTTCGTCATCCGCTCCACCATGGCCGGGCCGGGCGGGGACACCGACGGCGCGACCGGCGGCACGACCGTGGTGGAGACCGACAGCAGCGCCCGCGGCGGCGGCATGCGGGTGGTGATCGGGTTCCTGCTGCGTTTGGTCATCCTGCTGCTCTCGCACCGCGACGCCCACCGCGACGCCCATGGTGACGGGCACCGCACGGCGGACATTCCGCTGCTGCTGGACGAGACCTTCGCGCACGTATCCGCCGAGTACCTGCCCCGGGTCGCCCAGTTCGTCCGCGAACTCGTCGACGCCACCGGCGTGCAGGTCGTCATGGTCACCCACAGCGAAGTGTTCGGCGAGGTCGCCGACGTGCGGTACCGCTTCGAGCTGACCGGCGGCGTCACCCGGGTCACGCCCGAATAACGCGGGTGCGGCCCCGGTAGAAGTCCGGGTGAGCGACTTCCGTCCGCACGCCCGGGTCATCGCCGATTCGCTGAGCCCGGCCGGCTGCCGGCTGACCACCATCGAGGTCAGCCTGCACCGGTTCGTGCTGGCCGAACTGAACACCCACCGCGTCTTCAGCCGCAACAGCGCCTCCAGCCGGGCCATCCCGATCGGGCGCAGCATGGCCCGGCTGGCCGACTGGCCGGTCTACCCCACGGTGTTCCCGGCCGAGCAGCGCGGCATGTCCGGCGGCGGGCCGCTGCCCAGTGCCGAGACCGCTGAGGCCCGCGAGATCTGGGCCGCGGCGCGTGACGCCGCGGTGGGCTACGCCGAGAAGCTGGCCGCGCTGGGAGTGCACAAGAGCGTCGCCAACCGGCTGCTGGAGCCGTTCATGTTCACCACCGTGATCGTGACCGCCACCGACTGGAACGGCTTCTGGGCGCAACGCTGCAACCGCCACGCCCAGCCGGAACTGCGCGCCGCCGCCAACGCCATGCGGGTGGCCTACCTGGCCAGCACACCCGAGCAGGTCCACCCCAGCGGCTGGCACCTGCCCTACATCGACGACCAGGACCGGGCCGAGGTGAGCGAGGCCGGGTTGGGCAACGGCGCGCTGCGGCGCATCTCCGCGGCCCGCTGCGCCCGGGTGTCCTACCTGACCCACGACGGGCGCCGCGACCACAGCGCCGACCTGGACCTCTACGCCCGGCTGGTCGCCGCGGCGCCGCCGCACGCCTCCCCGCTGGAACACGTGGCCACCCCCGCCGAGGCGTACGGGCGGGCCGAGCCTCGCGGCAACTTCCGCGGCTGGCACCAACTGCGCCACCTGGTCCTCGGCGACGCCCTGGTGGACCTCACGGAACTGCGGTGATGTACGGCGACGCCGAGGCGGTGCGGGTGGCCCGGCTGGCCGCCGCCGACCAGGAATGCATGGACGCCTACGACCGGGTGCTTTCGATGGCCGCCCGCCTCGACGGCATGGACATCATCGAGGCGACCCGGCTGCTGGGCTACCACCTGGGCCGCACCAACCGCCGCGACGACCTGTCGTTCACCCTGGCCTACCTGGCGCTGCGCAGCCTGCGCGGCGACTTCGGCGAGCGCACCGGCGGGGCAGGGCGCCTCGATGGCTAACCCCGCGCAGATCGGCGCCTTCCTGACCGCCAACCTGCACCGCTTCGACCTGCCCAGCCAGTACCTGGGTGACGAACCCAACGCCCGGCGCAAGACCTGGGACAGCGACCCCGGCACCGCCCAGGTGCGCTGGTGCCTGGTGGCGTCCTGGACGTACGAGGCCGCCGCTGGCAACTCCTCCATTCCGGCGGTGTACTGCGCGGTCAACGACGGGCACCCCGAGCACCTGGCCGACCGGTTCTACCTGCCGGCCACCCCTCGTGACCTGCGGCTGCTGCAACGGGGCCGCGTCGGCGCGTTCGGCATCGAGACCCGGCGCCCGCTGGCCGACTTCGACGTCCTCGGCAGCTCGGTGTCCTATCCGCTGCTGGCCGTCAGCTACGTCAAGCTGCTGACCGCCTCGGCGATCCCGGCCCGGCGGACCGAGCGCGAAGCCGACCCCGGCCGGTGGCCGATGGTGATGGTCGGCGGGCAGTGCTACGGCGCCCCGGAGGTCCTCGCCCCGGTGGTGGACTGCTGGTGGCTCGGCGAGGTGGAGGACGAGCCCGGCAACCCCGACAACCCGGGGATCACCGCGGTCTGCCGGCGCATCGCCGCGTTCAAGGCCGCCGGCACGTGGCGCACCGACCGGGTCGGCTGCTACCGCGCGCTGGCCCGGGAGTTCCGGTTCCTGTACTTCCCCCGGTTCGTCGACGTGCACTACGGCTACGAGGACCGCGCGGCGGTCGGCGTCGGCCCGCACCCGTCCAAGCAGGTCATTGGATACACGTCCAACGTGGAGGGGATGCGGCTGCCGTTCACCCGCCGCTACGTCCGCAACCTCGACGACGCCGCCCCGCTGGCCGCTCCGCCGCTGCTGTACGCCGACCCGGCGATGGGCTCCGGGGACCTGGAGGTGGGTCGCGGCTGCCCCGCCTGGTGCTCGTTCTGCGCGTTGACATATCGCCAGAAGCCGTACCGGCAGCGCTCGGTGGACGCGGTGCTGGCCTACGCCGAACAATTCGCCCGCAACATGGGCTCGGTGCGGATGGCCCCGTTCAGCCCGGACTTTCCCATGTACACCCAGCGCAAGAAGCTCATCGCCGCGCTGCTGGAGCGCGTCTCCGACGAGGTCGACGCGGCCACCATGCGGGTGGACGACTTCATCGCCGACCACGACTTCATCCTGCTCCAGGTGCACGGCGGCATGGACGCGGTCACCCTCGGGGTGGAAGGCAACAGCCAGCGCATGCGCGACCTGGTCGGCAAGGGCACCGCGGACGCCGACATCTGCGAGGCGGTCACCCGCGGCATCTCCGCCGGCATCCGCCGGTTCAAGCTCTACCTGATCTCCAACCTGCCCGGCGAGGACGAGGGCGACGTGTTCCGCATCCTGTCCCTGGCCAAGCAGCTCGCCGACATCCGCGAGTCGATGAACCAGCCCACCGTGCGGATCCAGTTCTCCTGGACCCCGCTGATGATCGAGGCCAACACCCCGTTCCAATGGTTCGCCCCCACCCTGAGCAGCCGGGTCCTCGGCGACGTGTGGGAGGGCCTGCGCGACTTGAAGATCGACTTCAAGTTGGGCGCCAAGGCGGAGGCGAACAAGGCCGCGTTCTTCCAGCTCTGCCAACGCGCCTCCCGCGAGGTCGGCGAAGCCCTCGTCGACGTCATGCTCGACCTGGACCAAGCCTGCTGGGGCGGCCTGCCCCGGCACACCAAGGACCTGCTCGTGCAACGGCTGCGCGAGCGCGGCTTCGCCAACGACTTCGCCGACTGCTTCGACGAACGCGACCGCGGCGACATGTTCGGCTGGGAGTTCATCGACCAGGGCATCTCCAGTGAACTGCTGTGGGTCACCTACGTGCAGATGCGCGAGTTCATCGAACACACCGACAGCCACACCTACGACCACAACTTCGACGAGACGTACCACGGCAACGAATGGATCACCCGCTGCGACGTGGCGTGCCAGGGCAAGACGTGCGGCGCCTGCGACCACCGCGACCTGAAGATCCGCACCGGCTACATCCGCGCCGCCCAGTCCGAAGCGCACCGCGACCTGTCCACCGTGCGCCCGGTCGACCAGGCCAGCCAGGCCATGCGCATCCGGGCCCGGCTGCACCGCGGCGACCGGTGGCGGTTCGTGGACAACGCGCACTGGCGCTTCGCCGTGCGCCGGGCGGCGTTCCGCGCCGCGCACGCCCTGCACCAGGGCGACCCGGACGCGCTGTCCGGCGGCGGCATCACCAAACGGTCCATCCGCTTCGCCAGCGACGAGATCCGCCACCGCGACTGGACCGCCGGAGTGGACTACCTGGAGTTCGGGCTGACCCGGCGGGCCGACCCGACGCAGGTCGCCGCGTTCCTGGCCGCGATGAACACCGAACTGGACCCCTGGCTGCGCCTGGGCGACTGGGCGGTGCACCCGCTGGGCGGCGTCAGCGTGCGCAACGCCGTCGACCTGCACCTCTACGAACTGGCCGTCGACGACGACCCGCACACCGTGCTGACCCGCATCGAGGGCTTCACCCGCGCGGACACGGTGCCGATGCGCCTGGCCGTCGTCGGCGGCTACTTCGCCCCCGCCACCGAACTCGTCGACGCCCGCGAGCACGTCGAGGACCTGTGGTTGGTCAACGACCGGGCCCAACCCACCCTGCGGATGCTGGTACGCGGCCGGGCCACCCCGTACAACATCTACGCCGCCCTGACCGGCCGCCCCTCCTGGATCGAGGCCGCCGCGCAACCCGCCCGCCGGCTGGACGCCTTCCTGGCCGCCGACCGCAACCAGCAGGACTTCCTGCGGCCCAACTGCGCCGGCTGCGGCCTGCTCATCCCGGTCAACATCCTCGACCAGCCCTACACGCCCACCCACTGCCCCCGCTGCGCCGACGCCGCCGCCGGCCGGCTGCTCACCCTGGGAGACCCGTGACCACCGAGCGCAGCACCGAGCGCAGCACCGAGCGCAGCACCGAGCGCAGTATCGATGACCGGTTCATCGAGTTCCACGACGCCAACCCGCTGGTGTACGCCGAACTGGTCACCCTGGCCCGCCAGGCGCACGCCCGCGGCTACCGGCGCATCGGCATCGAACTGCTGTTCTCCGCGCTGCGCTGGCGCCGCATGATGTCCACCACCGCGGATGAGTTCGGCTTCAAGCTCAACGACCACTTCACCAGCCGCTACGCCCGGCTGATCATGGCCCGCGAACCCGACCTGCACGGCCTGTTCGCCGTGCGGGCCCTGCGCGCCCGGTGACGGACCGATGAATCCAGGCACCGATTCCCGCAGTGTGCAGGAGGCCGCCATGACCGACCAGCAGCCCGAGCAGCAGAGCGAGCAGCAGCCCGCCAGCCCGGACCCCGGCAACACCGACCCGGCCGAGCTGGTCGCCCCGCTGGACGCCGAGGACGACGTCTACGACCGCATCTGCGAGCAACCCCTCGACGAGCCCGACGAGGACCCCGACGAGGACCCCGACGAGGACCCCGACGAGGACCCCGACGAGGACCCCGACGAGGACCGTGACCGGCAGCCCTGAGCAGTGGCGGGAACTGGCGGTGCCGTGCGCCGACCCCGACTGCCTCGACGCGCACGGCAGCCGCAACCTGGCCGAACCCGAAGGCGACGGCGAACACCGCTGGCACGAATGTCCGGTGTGCGGTTACGCCTTCGGCTGGCACCGCGCCACCCCCACCCTCGCCGCCGCCGCGGTCGGTGGGTCGGGCGCGAAAAGCGACGGGGTCTGCGCGGTAGGTGTACCCGAGGGCCTGCGCCGGGCCGCCTCCGCGGCGATGAACCGCAACCTCAACCACAGCACCGACCGGAGCACCGACCGGAGCACCCCGCTGTTGCAGATCGGGAGACGAGCAGATGACGATCGACCTGCGTGACGGCACCACCGTCGAAGATGCCCGCCTGGACCGGTTGGTCGAGTTCGACGACGCCAGCCGCAGCTACCCGGTCACCGCCGTCATCACCGCCACCGCGCCGGTGAGCAAGGCATGGGACATCCCGGCCGGTGAACCGGTACTCGACCAGGGCCGCGAAGGTGCCTGCGTCGGCTTCGGCGTCACCAACGAACTGCGGTTCAACCCCGTCCCGGTGGCCGGGCTGGACGCCACCTTCGCCCGCGAACGCATCTACTGGCCGGCGCAGCGCATCGACCAGTGGGCCGGCGGCGCCTACCCCGGGGCGAACCCGTTCTACGAGGGCACCAGCGTGCTGGCCGGCATCAAGACCGCCGCGGCGGCGGGCCACTACGGCGAATACCGGTGGGCGTTCGGCGAGGAGGACCTCGCCCTGGCGGTCGCCCACGTCGGACCCGCCGTGATCGGCGTCAACTGGTACCAGGGCATGTTCCGCCCCGACTACCGCGGCTACCTCAACGCCACCGGCAAGATCCAGGGCGGGCACTGCGTCCTGGTCTGCGGCATCAAGGTCACCCGCCCGTTCGGGGCCGGCTACTACACCATCTACAACTCCTGGGGCCCGACCTGGGGCGGCCGGGCCGGCATGGCCCCCGGCACCGCCCGGATCCGCCGCTCCACCATGGACCGGCTCCTGCGCGAGGACGGCGAAGCCTGCCTGATCACCCAGCGGCTCACCCCCACCCGCTGAGCACCCGCGCACCGTTGCCGCCTTGGAGGTCCGTCAATGGAATCGCTCGCCGTGCGCTACCGGCCCGCCACCTTTGACGACCTGGTCGGTCAACGCGCCGTCAACGTCGTCCTGCGCGCCATGGTGCAGGCCGGCAAGATTCCCACCGCTCTGCTGTTCAAGGGCTGCCGCGGCACCGGCAAGACCACCACCGCCCGGATCCTGGCCGCCGCGCTGAACTGCGAAGCCAGCGGGGAAGCCGGCGGGGCAGCCGGCGGGGAAGCCGGCGTCGGTGCGGTGCCGTGCACCCAGTGCGTGTCGTGCAAGGCCGTCGCGGCCGGCACCAGCGTCGACCTGATCGAGATCGACGCCGCCAGTCACGGCCTGGTCGACGACATCCGCGCACTGCGCCAACAGGTCCTCTACGGCGTCGGCGGGCGCTACCGGGTGATCGTGCTCGACGAGGCGCACTCGATGAGCCAGGCCGCGTTCAACGCCCTGCTCAAAACCCTGGAAGAACCACCGCCGGGCACCGTGTTCGTGCTGGCCACCACCGAACCCGGGCGGATCGCCGACACCGTGCTGAGCCGGTGTATGCCGTTCACCTTCACCCGCATCGCCCCGGCCGACCTGTCCGGCCGGCTGGCGCACATCGCCGCCGCCGAAGGGATCACCGTCGAACCTGGCCTGCTGCACGCCATCGCCGCCCGCGCCGACGGGGTCATGCGCGACGCCATCATGGTGCTCGACCAGCTCACCCGCGCCGGCATCACCACCGCCGCCGGCTACGCCGACCTCATCGGTGACGCCGACGACGGACCCGCTCTGCTGCACGCCGCCACCAGCGGCGACCTGGCCGGCGCCTACCGCCTGGCCGAGCAGGCGCTGACCCGCGGCGCCGACCCGGGCGCGTTGACCCGGGCCATGAGCGACACCGTGCGGGACCTGTTCATCCTGCACGCCGCAGGCACCCCGAGCGCCACCGGCGAACACCTGGCCGCCCGCCAAGCCCTGGCCGCCCGGCTGGACACCCCGGCCGTGTTCGCCGTCGCCGCCGTGCTGTGGGACCTCAAGACCAAGCTGCGCCCCGGCGATGACCCCCGCGCCGGCCTGGACCTGGCGCTGGCGATGATCGCCGCCCGACACGCCGCCGCCACCCCCACCACGGGCAGCGCGGCGGCCAGCGCCCCCGCCCGCAAGCTGTCCCTCGGCGAGATGGCGGCCCTGCGGTGAGTGCCGAGCCCGCCGATTTGGTGATCCTCGTGCCCACCCGGCTGCGTCCGCACGCCGTACTCGAGCTGGCCCGCGCGTTCGCCGACACCGCCACCGCCGGTACCGAGATCCGCTGGTGCGTCGACGGCTGCCCCCGCGCCGAGCAGTACTACGCGCAGTTCGAGCGGGCGTACCGCATCTACCCGCACATGACCATCACCGCCGGCCCGCGGCGCAAGCTGGTGGGCACCCTGAACCACTACGGCGTCTGGCTGGCCCACTACAGCGACGGGCAGGGCACCGATCCGCCGCTGGCCATCGGCTACCTCGGCGACGACCACCGGCCCCGCACCGCCGGCTGGGACGAGGCGTACCTGACCGCCCTGCGCGACCTGGGCAGCGGCATCGTCCACGGCGACGACGAGCACCACGGCGCCGGCCTGCCCACCCAGATGGCCATGACCGCCGACATCATCCGCGCCCTGGGCCACGTCGCCCCGATGGCGCTGACCCACATGTACTGCGACAACTACTGGCGCGACCTCGGGCAGGGCGCCGGCTGCCTGCGCTACCTACCCGACGTGGTCATCACCCACTGCCACCCCGGCGTCGGCCGCGGCGAGTGGGACGCCAGCTACCACGAGTCCAACTCCGCCGGCCAGTACGAGACCGACCGGATCGCCTACGAGGCGCACCGCCAGTACCACCTGGCCGGCGAGATCGCCGCCGTGCGCGCCCTGCGCGCGGCGGCCGGAGGGGAACCGCGCACATGAGCACCCACCTGCCCCGCACGATCCACCTGTCGCCGGCTCAGGCGTGGACGTTCGCCCGGCTGCCCGACGTGCTGGCCGACTGGGACGTCAACCCGGGCATCGTGCTGCACGTCGGCGCCCATCACGGCGAGGAGGTGGGCGTCTACCGGCAGTGCCGGTTCGACCACATCTACCTGGTGGAGGCGGACCCGGGCAACGTCGAGGTGCTGCGCGAGCGCTACGGCGCCGACGTGGGCATCACCGTCATCGACCGGGCCGCCGTGGCGCATCCCGACGGGCCCGAGGTGCTCGACCTGTACCGGGCCGAGCGCAGCGTCTGGTCCGGGCTGGCGCCGCATCCCACCGCCACCGGGCAGGTCACGCCGGTGCGCACCCGGGCCATCGGCGACCTGCTGGAGGTCACCGACGCCAACGTCCTGGTGCTGGACACCCAGGGCACCGAACTGGAGTTGCTCAAGGCGCTGGACGATCACGACCGCGACCAGCTCGACCTGATCATCGTGGAGACCACCCGCCGGCCCGGCGACGGCGCCGCCCTTTACGCCGACGCGGTCGCGTTCATGGACCAGTGCGGCTGGGCCGCGGTGGAGGAGTGGGTGCACGACGGCAGCGGCTACACCGACACCGTCTTCGTACCCGGCTCCGACGCTGTCGCGTAAACGATGGGTGTCGATGGGATGCGCCGGCGGCTGGTGTTTACCGCCTACAACCGGCCCTACTACTTCGGCCCGGTGATGCAGCGGTGGACCGAGGTGCGCGGCTTCACCGACGGCGACTGGCAGCCCACCGTGTACCTGGAACCCAGTGCCAGCCAGCAGCAGATGATCGCGCTGGCCACCGCGGCCGGCGCCACCGTGTCGCTCAACCCGACCAAGCGCGGGGTGCTGTCCAACCCGTGGCACGCCCTGGACCGCGCCTTCGACGGCGGGGCCGGGTTCGCGGTCCTGGCCGAGGACGACGTGCTCGTCTCCGACGACGCGCTGGAGTTCTTCACCTGGGCGTCGGTCGAGTTCGCCGACCAGGCCGTCCTGGCCGTGTGCGCCTGTTCCTTCGCCCCCGCCTGCGCCCCCGGCCACGAACAGCACACCGTGCGGCACAAGCAGTTCTGCCCGCTGATCTGGGGCACCTGGGCCGACCGGTGGGCCGGCGCGCTGCGCGACACCTGGGACCACGACTACAGCAGCGGCACCGCGCAGGCGCCGCAGTCCGGCTGGGACTGGAACATCAACCTGCGGATCATGGGGGACTGGGACATCGTGTCCCCGATCGCGTCACGCTCGACCCACATCGGCGAGCACATGGGCACCCACACCACCCGGGCCAGCTACCCCGGCTCGATCGCCCCCACCTTCCGCCCGGACCGCCCGGCCGCACCGTTCCACCCACCGTCCAACCGATAGGCACCGGTATGGCGGTACCACCCGGCGGACATCTCGACGGCCCGCGCGAGCCCGCGCGGGATGACCTGCGCGACCTGGATGCTGCGTTCGAACTGCCGGACGTGGTCACCGACCCCAAGCTGCGCGGCCTGTACGAAGTGCTGGTCGCCCGGATGCGCGATGAGGCCCGGCACCTGCCGATGAGCACCGTGCAGCAACTGCTCATCGAGCGCATCGCCTACAACTACATCGTGCTGCGCTCCAAGGAGCGCGGCGAACTGGGCGGCTTCGCGCACTCCAACGTGCAGAAGGACTACAACAGCTTCTGGCTGACCATGACCGCCGAGTTCAACCGGATGCTCGGCAAGGCCGAGACGCCGATGAACGGCGCCGAGCGCAAGGCGCTGCTCAAGGACATCCAGAAGGTCATCGTCGAGACCATCTCCACCGTCACCGACCCGCGGGTGCGCAGCGACCTGCTGGAGAAGATGGCCAGCGCGTTCGACAAGGCCGGCATCTGAGCCCGCGGATCAGCCACGGATCAGCGATACACAGGGGAGAACTGCCATGACCGCCAACAAGCCCGGACCCGAGCAGCGCAGGGCGCAGCCGCAGCCGCAGCCGCAGACGGTGCAGACGCCGCGGACGTCGCCGCCGCGTACCGCTGGGGACGAGAACGCCGAACCGCGGTACTTCGAAGGATCCGTCACCAAGATCGGCCGGGACGGCAACGAAGTGCTCAGCGACCACCTGCTGCCCGGGGAGAAGCTGCGCCGGGAGGTCACCGACCGGTACACCGCCATCCGCGACGACAAGCGCACCGACGCCGACCAGGAGTAGTCCCAGGCGCCCGAACACGGCTGGCCGGCTCGGCGCACCGACACGCCGGGTCGGCCCGCCGCACCGCCATCCACACACCACCGCCGGGGGCCGCCGTGACCACCACCATCTTCGACCGCGACGAGCTGGACCTGATCGCCGCGCTGGCCGGCTGCTCGCTGGATGAGTCCCCCGGGTCGAACTGGGTGCAGGAGACCGGCGGGCTGCCGCCCTACATCTGCCGGATCGCCCGCGCGGTCAAGCGCAGCGGCAAGACCACCAGCCAGGCCATCGCGATTGCCGTGTCCCGGGTCAAGAAGTGGGCTGCCGGAGGCGACGACGTCGACGCCGACACCCGGGCCAAGGCGGCCAAGGCATTGGCCCAGTGGGAGGCCAAGAAGGCCAAGGCGAAGGCCGCCTCGAAGGCCAAGGACACCGTGAAGGCCAGCCGGCCCGGCGGCCCGCACGAGCCGGTGCTGTGCCTGGCCAACGAGTACAACGTGGACATCGTCAAGACGGCTTTCGACCAGCGGCAGCGCGAGGCCATCCGGACGTGGCGCGCGGCCAACCCCAACGCCCGTTACGACAGCGAACCGCCGCACCTGTACGTCAAGGAGCAGTGGACCAGCTACCTCATCGCCGCGGGCGGCTACGGCGAGGGCCGCAAGCTGTTCAAGATCCCGTACAGCGTGGCCAAGGACCAGACGGTCACTTTCGCCGATCCGGTGGAGGTCAAGACCAGCTACGTGGTGGTCAAGGACTCCGAGCTGGGCGATGACGGCACCCTGTCCGACGCCGACCTGCGCACGCTGATGGTCACGGCCTGCCACACCGACACCCAGGCACTGGCGCGGGTGGTCGCGTTCGCCCGGAACCGCGACGGCGGCTGAGCCATGACGGTGCGCACCCTGCCACTGGCCGTCGACTTCACCGTCTACACCAACACCACCTTCGTGCGGCAGTACCGCTGGCTGCCCGACGGGCAGAGCGCGCAGAACTTCACCGAGTGGACCGCGGTCATGCTGATCGGCCCGCACCACGGCCAGGCTGTCCTGGCACTGACATCCGGCGAGGACGGCGGGATCGCCCTGGACGCCGCCGGCCTGATCACCCTCACCCTGACCCCGGAGCAGACCGCCGCGCTGGCGCCCGGCAACGCCTTCCACGTCGTCGACCTGAGCGACCCTGACGGCGCCGTGATCAGGTTCCTGCGCGGCCGGTTCCTGGTCGTGCACGACCTCGACCCGCCCGCGGAGGAGGAGGTGCCGTGAGCGAGGTCGACGTCGTCGAGGTCGTCCTGCCGCAGGCGGTCGTGGTCGAGATCCCCACCGGCGTACCCGGCACCCCCGGGCCGCAGGGCGAGACCGGACCAGAAGGACCCGCGGGCCCGGAGGGCCCCGCCGGACCCGAAGGACCCGAAGGGCCGACCGGCCCAACCGGGGCGACTGGCCCAACCGGGGCGACCGGCCCAACCGGGGCGACCGGAGCCACCGGGGCGACCGGCGCCACTGGGGCGACCGGGCCGCAGGGACCGCAAGGCCCCGAAGGGCCGCAAGGCCCCACCGGCGCGACCGGCGCCACCGGCGCTACCGGGGCGACAGGCGCCACCGGGGCGACCGGTCCGGCGGCGGCCATCGACGGCGGGCTGCTGAGCACCGGGCAGGAGACCCTGCCGCGAATCTTCTGCCGCGACACCACGCTGGCCCTGACCAGCGGGCGGATCCTGCTGGCCTACTTCACCGCGCGCAAGTCCGAGACGGTCACCCAGATGCGGCTGATCTGCGGCGGCACCGCGGCCGGCGCCACCCCCACCACCATCCTGTTCGGGGCGTACTCGGTGGCTGGCAACGGCGACCTGACCCGCGTCGCGGTCACCGCCAACGACACCACCCTGCTGGCCAGCCCCGGCACCGCCTACACCAAGAGCTTCACCGGCTCCTTCGCCGTGGTCGCCGGCAGCCGGTACGCCGCCGCCGCGATCGTGGTCACCGGCGCCACCGCACCCACCACCACCGGCACCTTCGGCGGCGGCAACAGCGCCGAATGCGCCTTCGACCCGCGCATCACCGGCGCCGTCACCGGCCAGACCGGGTTGCCCACCACGATTGGCGCCGGCTCGGTGAGCGCGACGACGAACCTGATGTACGCGGTCCTGCTGCCATGAGCGACTTCGCCGCCCTGCTGCGCGCCGCGGCGAAGGCCGAGGCGCAGCAGGCCGCCGCGTCGAGCCTGTCGGTATTCGCCGAGGAGCCGGTGCCGCTGACGGTGTTCGTGCAGGACGCCGCCTACCTGGGCAACCGGGACCAGGCGCTGTCGATGGTGCAGTACGAGGCGGTCCGGCACATCGAGCGGATCTACTACGAGGCCACCTACGAACTGCTGGCCGCCGAGGAACGCGGCCGGCGCAAGCCCGGCACCCTGAGTGTCGGTGCGGTATCGGCGTGGCGGGACGAACCGTACTGGTCGATCCCCACCCGGATGATCAACTTCGCCACGTTGCAGTGGGGCAAGGGCTCCGGCAAGGACCACGTGTGCCGGATCGCGTCGCTGCGCATCGCCTACCTGCTGCTGTGCCTGGACTCCCCGCAGGAGTACTACGGCATCCCCTGGCAGGACACCATCCACCTGCTCAACGTGGCCTCCAGCTCGGGACAGGCGCAGCAGGCGTTCTTCATGCCGGTGGTGCGGGCGGTCAAGCGCGGCTGGTTCGCCGGCAAGTGCGAGCCGCGGCAGAACGTCATCTCGTATGCCAAGAACGTGGAGTCCATCTCCGGGCACTCCGACGCCGAAAGCCAGGAGGGGCTGAACCTGCTGCTGGGCATCGCGGATGAGATCGACGCCTTTAAGAGCAAGAAGGAGATGGCGGTGCGGCGCGGGCAGTCCGCCCGGGAACCCACCAAGAGCGCCGAGGGCATCCTGAACATGATGCGCACCTCCGGGGCCACCCGGTTCCCCGAGGTGTACAAGCAGGTCCGCATCTCCTACCCCCGCTACCTGGGCTCCACCATCCAGCGGCTCACCAAAGAGGCCCAGGACGACATCGACGCCCGCGGCATCGACTCGCGTCACTACGTGTCCGGCCCGCTACCGACCTGGGAGGTCAATCCCCGTGTTAAAGGCAAGGAAGCGTTCGCGCAGGACTACGACGAAGACCCGATCATGGCTCGTGCCCGTTACGAGTGCCGGCCTGCTCGGGCTATCAATCCTTATTTCCGCAATCATCAAGCGCTCGACGCCTGCCTCACCCCCGCCCGCCAAGCCCCGGTCGAAGTCGGCTACCAGGTAGAGGCCGCCCCCGGCTCGGCCCGGCGGGTGTGGGTGCCCAAGTACACCTTCGCCGAGTCGTTCTACCCGATCCGCGGCGCGGTGTACGCCATGCACGCCGACATGGCGGTGACCGGCGACCGGGCCGGTATCGCCATGGCGCACGTCGCCCAGTACAGCGAGCACGAGATCATCGGCGAGGACGAGGACGGCGCGCCGCACCCGATCCGGGAACTGCGCCCGCACGTGAAGGTGGACTTCGTCGCCCACTACAGCGCCGACCCGTCCGCCGACCCGCCCCGCGAGATCCAGATCCGCTGGGCCCGGCAACTGTGCTTCGAGCTGATCCGCCGCGGGTTCAACATCCGCCGGTTCACCTTCGACCTGTTCCAGTCGATGGACTCGATGCAGATCCTGGAGGACAAGGGCATCGAGACCGAGCGGGTGTCCACCGACCTGTCCGAGGACCCGTGGCGCACGCTTCGGGACCTGGCCTACGAGGGCCGGCTGGTCATCCCGCGGGTGGTCGGCGAGGACCCGGACACGCCGGTGCCGATGCTGCTACGCGACGAACTGCTCTCGCTGACCAAGCTGCCCAACGGCCGCGTCGACCACCCCTCCGACGGTTCCAAGGACGAAGCCGACGCCCTCGCGTGCGCGGTGCTCGGAGCCATCGCCGCGGGCGGCGCGGAGGAACCCGGCGGCGCCCGCAACTACGTCGGCGCGCCGGACATCACCGTCGGGCGCTACTTCGACCTGCCGGCCGGGCCCACCCCCGACGCGGTCTGGCTCACCGAGCTACCCACCCCGTTCTAGCCGGCGAACCGATAGGTCAGCACATGACGAGCCCGGTCAACGCCAAGGGCCGCGCCCCCGCCCGCCCGGCCACCCGAGCAGCGGCCAGCGGGGTGCTGCCCAAGCCGACCCCGGACACCGAGGTCGGTGTCTCGGCGTACCTGCCGTTCGTCACCCCGTACCGCAACGCCTGGGAGGCGCTGCGCCACGACGACATCACCGTCACCCAGCTTCAGGCGATGCGCCGCACCGACGGGCAGGCCCGCGCGCTGTACCGGCTGATCACCCTGCCGATCCGGGCCGCGCTCAAGACCGCCACGTTCGTGCCCGAGGACCAGGTCGAGGGCGGCGAGGACGAGGCCCAGTTCATCGCCCAGATGTTCACCCTGCCCGCCTCCGGCGGCGGGATGACCGTGCCGTTCAACCGGTTCATCGCGCAGATGCTGCTGGCCATCTTCGACGGCTTCACCGCCTTCGAGATGGTCTACCAGGTGCCCGACGACGGCCCGCTGAAGGGCAAGTGGACGCTGAAGAAGATGGCCGCCCGGCCGGCGGAGACGCTGACCTTCCTGGTCGACGACCGCAGCGAGTTTGCCGGCTTTCGGCAGCAGACCATGTACTTGGGTCGGCAGATCGACCGGCGGCTACCGGCCGAGCACTGCGTCTACTACGCGGCCAACGAGGAGGAGCGCCCGTTCTACGGCCGGTCCTACTTCGAATCGGCGTTCGCCCACTGGGACAAGAAGTTCCGGCTCTACGTCATCGCGCACCTGGCCGCCCAGCGCGCCGCCGTGGGCACCCGCATCGGCAAGCTGCCCAAGAACCCCAACCGGGAGGAGAAGGCCGCCTTCCAGAAGGGGCTGGCCAACCTCGGCGCGTTCCAGTGGATGACCGTACCGGAGGACTACGAGGTCGAAAGCCTGCGCGAGGCGACCGGCTTTGACTTCCTGTCCCTGATCAACCACCACAACAGCCAGATGAGCAAGTCGGTGCTCGCGTCGTTCTTCGACAAGGAGCAGGGCGGCGGCGACTCGGCCAAGCTGGTCGACTTCGGCCAGCAGTCGGATTCGCTGTTCCTGCTCATGTTGGAGACCCTGATGGGGGAGATCGAGGAGGTCATCAACCAGAAGATCATCCCGCGGTTCGTCAACTGGAACTTCGGCACCGGCAAGTACCCCAAGTTCCAGTTCGGCAACCTGTCGGAGCAGCAGCGCGCCGCCATGCTGGACCTGTTCAAGACCTTCGCCGTGGCCGGCATGAGCCTGACCATCCGCCCCGAGCTGGTGCACGAGATGGAAAAGCAGGTCGCCGAACAGTTCGGGCTGGAGATCGACTGGGAGACCATCGAGGCCGAGATGGCCGAGGAGAAGGCGGCCATGGACGCCGCGGAGGAACTGGCCGCCCAGGAACAGGCCGGGGCCATCGGCCCGGACGGGCAACCCGCAGGGCCGCCGGAGGTGCCCGGCCACATCCTGCCCGACGGGTTCACCCTCAGCGGGTGGCCGGTGGATCTGTCCGACGACCCGGCCGCGCTCGCGCTTTCCGGGCTGGCCCGCGAGCTGTATGACGAGGCGCTGGGGCTGACCCGCGGCGTGCCCCGCCATGGCGGGCCGAAGGTCGTGCGCACCGCGGCCGGCGCCCGGGTCTACGGCGAACCGATCGGCACCCCGATCACCCGCGACATGGAGGAACGGCTCAAGGCCCAGGGCGTCAAGGGCAAGCCGTTCGGCGGCGGCATCAAGGACCCGCAGGGCAAGCAGCGGCCCGGCGCGTCCAACACCGGCCGGGAGGTCCTCGGCGGCGGCCTGGGCGCGGCGGCGCAGAACCCCGGCTCGGTGAACCCCCGCGGCGGCGAGGAGGAAGCCCCGCAGCGCATCCTGGGCCACCCCGACGCCCCCGGCGTGCAACTGCTGGACTACGGCGACGGCACCGTGGCCGTGCGCGACCCCAACGGGGTCATCTCCGCCCGCCAGGCGTTCCAGATCGAGCAGTTCCTCAAGCTCGGCTGGCAGATCGCCCGCGGCGACGGTAAGCCCGGGAAGAAGTCCAGCGGCTCGTCCGGCGGCTCGTCCGGTGGCACGTCCGCTCGCGCGTCGGGTGGGAAGGCCAAGCCGGCGAAGCGGACCGGCCGCAGCACGGACCGCAGCACGGACCGGTGAACCTGCCCGAGCGCGGTGACCGGGCGGCGGCGACCATCGAGGCCCGGGTGCGGTCGCTGGTCGATACCGCACTGGCCGGCATCCGCACCCGCGCCGGGGTCCACCTGCGCCGGGCGATCACCGCCGACCCCGGCGCGGCCGGGGTGCAGATCACCTCCGACTCCGCCGTGCACGCCGGGATCCAGGCCGCCCTGGCCGCCGCGCAGGCCGCCGCCGAGTCGGCCATCCGGGCCGGCCTCCTCGCCGCCCAACGCGCCGGCATCGCGCACACCGTGGCGGCTACCGGCTATCCCGGCGCCCCCGCCCCCACGACCTTGGACCTCAGCGTCCTGGACTCGATCCTGACCGACGTGCGGGCCGCGTTCGACGCCGCCCGACTGGACTTGGT
>JACCDR012570339.1_pt1 | contig 19813 bp, 24 predicted proteins | sample 7446431 | NCBI WGS metagenome assembly JACCDR01 (sample SAMN15323443, study PRJNA562643) | freshwater metagenome | isolation source: river surface water | place: USA:Blue River Watershed | collected 2017-08-17 | reverse complement strand
GGGGTTCACGGGGTTACTCCATTGTAAAGGACGGGGCCTCGCCTTTTCTATCGAGCCTCGAGTGCATCCATCAACTTCTGGGCCGATAACCCGCGCGCAGAAGCCAATTCCAGCATGGTTGGGGTCCATGCCGCAAACCACTCTTCGTCCGTCCCACCCAAACTCCAATCATGGAGTCTCTGGAGCTTGGCCAGGAATTTCACGTGAGGTTGCACTTCCTCCAAAAGCCGAGACGAGAGGGTCCTGATGTTGCGATTTTCGATCTCGGGAACATAACGTTCATCCGGAATGAAATGTCCCGCAGCGCACTTCCGACCATTCAGGCCGCGATAGAGACATCTATTCTGACCTCGACTATTCAGGCCGCGACTGGGCCCACCCTGTTCCACAAGCTTCACGCACACGAAATCGAAGATGTCTTGCTCAGTCATGTCCCTACCCATAAGCCCGGATCCCAAGATTCAAAAGACGGCTAGAAGTGGGCCAACCGCAGTTGGTACCTCGGGTCACATGCTGGGGTTGAAGCGCCTCCACAAGAGCTCCGTCCCACAGAAACAACGTTTCAAGGACATCACCATGAACATCTTCGTGTTTGCCATCTCCCTCCTGGCTCCCCTTGCCCACGGCGAAAACACCCCCTTCGGCCTGCCGTCCGATCCCACCGAAGCAGGTTGCTCGATCACCTACGGCGGAGGCCAGAACTGTAACATCACGTGCGACAATTGGTCTGCAGAGTGCGGTGCTGGCCTCAACAACGCTTGCGGTAGCAAAACTTGGCTCTGCGTCGTGACCATGGCGGATGGATCCAAGAAGGAAGCCGAGGGGAACGGATTCGGCCCCTGCCGATCCTGATTCCTTCCAGGCGTAGCTTGTGCTAGAACGCTGTCCAGAAAGGTTTCTAAGCCATGCTTCGCTTTTCCGTCCTCTTCGCCCTACTTGCCGGCTGCCATCCCCAACCCGCGCAAGAACCATGTCGCCCCGTGGGACTCAAGTGCTGCTGCTCGATCTCTTCCGATCCCTGTCCCCCAGGAATCATCTGCGACCGGTGCAAGTGCTACGGCACCACCGGTCCCGGGGGAAAATGCGATTGTTCCGGGTGCTGGACTTCCAAGCCTCCCACTTCTTGAAAGCTCCTTCCCAGGTCTATGAGGAGACATCAGGGGTACCAAAGCGAAGGTCGTCGCAATGGGGTCTGATCACAAACCCCTGAACCCCCAGAAGGAATTCCCCTTCTGGGGGTTTTCCTTTGGTTGAAAAGACACCCACTCAGTGTAAGTCAGTGTGGGAGAAATAGAATACTAAAATGAAGAGATCCTGTCCCCTAAGACAGGAGTGTATCGAATTTCCCAGGGGGGTATCCGGCACTCCTTCATTTTAGTGAAATGTCGTACTTCGGACATGGCAAAGATCCAATATCCGAAATGGCGGCCAGTTGCGAGTCCGACACCCTCCGAGTATTTGCTCGTTTGCAATGATTGTGGATGCGCCGTGTGGACAATCTATCGTCCAGGCCAAATCCACCAGTGCTCTTGCAACAAGCGAATGCAAGAAGCTACCCCTGTCCAGTATCAAGAGGCCAAGGCAGCACTGGCGTAACCGCAGCGTGATCAATATCGCCGAGCTGCTTCAAAGGCTTTTGGAATCAACGAATCTCCCAGATGATATCAAGCAAATCATCTTCCAGTCCATCCTCCAAAAATGGCCAGAGGATGCCAAGCTCCTCCGTGGGGATATCCTCGCAAGTCTTCCGGAGGATCAATCAAACTTGATCAAGGAAGATCAACACTCCATGGCTCTGATCGATGCCATCACACAAGGAGTGTTGATCTTCATGCTTCGAGTTGAGATCGGAAGGGTCATCATCGGCATGAGGATGCAGTCTTCCGAAACAGAGGAAAAATCCGACTGAGGATTTTGAATCCAAAAATCTGAACGAGTGCTTGAACTTCTCCCCCCCCAGTGCCAAAGCCCCTTCGGGGCGAGGGCGTCGGGGGCAAGGGCGTCGGGGTAGGAGCGAGCGGAGTGGGGCGCTGGGGTAGGAGCGGAGGGAGCGGGCAAGATGTCACCTCCATCCCAGTGCCAAAGCCCCTTCGGGGCAAGGGCGTCGGGGACGGAACAGCAAAGTGTTGGACCCCCGTTGGGTGTTGGACCCCCGTTGGGTGTTGGACCCCGTTGGGTGTTGGACCAGCGCCAAAGCCCCTTCGGGGCGAGGGCTTCGGGCGATGGTTGGTGCGGAACGGTGGATCCCACCCAACGCCACTCCCTGCCAAAGCCCCTTTGGGGCGAGAGCATGCTAACCCTCTCTCTGAGGCTTCGGGCAATTTGTGCCCTGATGAAGTGCAATGCAGGACTTCATTCAATAGCACCACTATCTATCCCCGTAAGATATTACTTAACCCACGTTTTCAACGAGACAATCTTCGGCTTGGAATCGAAGTAATGGCAAATATCAAGCCTTGTATTCAGGAACGTTGTTTGTCCTGCAGAGACATTCTTCCACCGGATTTTCGGGGACTTACGCGGGAGCAGTTGCTTCAGTTGGCGCGTGAAGGGGAGTTGCTTCGCAGGGAGGTGGAGCGGCGCCTCGTGGAGCTTCGGAATCCGGCCTTACAGGGTGGAGGTCGTTACAGGTGAGGGGGTTACCTTCGATCGCGGTCCAGATCTTTGAGCGTGGTGGTCGCTTGGGAAGTGTGTTGAGTCTGGTCAGGGCCTCTTCGCATTTTTCTGGGTCGAGTAATGCCGTATCGGAGGTATTGGCTCCTCGTCCGTAATAGACGCAGACGCCCACGCCACCGTGGCTGAGCGGGTAGAAGTACCACCCTGCGCGGTTTTTGGGTTGCTTGAAGTCATGCCAAGAAATGCCGAATCGTGCGGATCTCCCGCAGGAGAGCACGGCGGATGCGAAGCGCTGCGCGCAGGCATAGCCTTGGCATTCCAGTTTGGACATGTACTTGGTGGGGTTGAGTCGCCGCATGGGATTCACCTGCGGTAGCGCAGATCCTCGTGGAACATATGTTGACTGGCGTTGACGAGGGAGGTCCAGAGTGGGGTAGCGCCGGATTGTTTTTCGGTTTGGGCTTTTGCGCCCTGGAAGAAGGATTTCCAGGCGGGGATGAATTTGCGGAGGCCTTTTCCGGCGGCGGCGAGGATGGTGATTTCTCCTGCTTCGCTTATGGGCTTTTCTGCGATTCCGAGGTATTGCCTGAGTGCTTCGAGGATTGCCGGATCGGTCTTCTTGGTGGTTTTTGGATTTGCGCTTGTGCCTGAGAGAATATTTTCCAGTTCCTCGAGGATCGCCAGGAGATGATCCTCGAGGGAGGTGACGAAGTCACCTGGGAGGGAGGGGGTTTTGGCGGCCATGCGGATGAGATTTTGGCCGTGCGATTTGGGATTGTTGTCCAGGTTTTGGACGAATTGGAGGACGAGGGTATTGGCCAGGGTATTGCTCATGGATGTTCTCCGCCGGGGATGGTGGTGTGGCGCCAGAGGGCGCGGACGAAGCGTTCAGATTCCTCTGTGGTCAGGGGGCGTGCGCGCGGGTATTCTTGGGCATTTGTTCGGAAGGTGACGACGAGTCTGTGGTAGGGACGAATCTGGATCAGGCTTTCGTGGCTCAGGGGGTAATTGGGTGTAGGGCCCCACCATCTTCCATGGTCTTCTGCGAGGACGTGGCGGACCGTGAAGGGGGCTGGCAAATCCCTTGCCATGAGCACGACGAGGGACCTTGGGACTTGATTTTGGTACAGGGCCCTTTGCAGGTCCTGGGTCAATTCGTATCCAATGAGATTGGGGTGGAGGTTTGCTCCTTCCGCATCGAGGGGGAGGCCGGCTTCCCAAAAGAAGCGGGAGATGGTGCAGTGGGCGGCGTGGAGTTGGTGTTGAACTGCAACCGTGACGGCATCCTGTTCTACTTGGCGGAAGTCGTGGTCAAGCTGATGGCGGCGGAGGGGGTCTTTCTCTCTGGCGACGGCGAAGCGGCGGAGGGCATTTGCGATGCTCCCGCCTTGGAGGAAGGCGGATTCGCGGCCATGTCGTCCACAGCGGTCGCACCGCTCATCGTGGAGAAAGCCGGCGTGGCAGAAGGGGCAATCAGGGAGCATCATTATCCCTCAGGGTGTCCAAGTGCGTCCCTCGTAATGAATCGCCTGTCCGAACTTGGAGCAGAATTGGGCGCACGCGGCACGCTTGTCTCGCGCTTCCTCATCGTCTTCTGCTTCGGGCATGGGGTCATACAGATCGAGGTCCAGAATGTACCACCCATCCAGTCCGGGCCTTCGGATGAAGGTGTGATTCCTGTGGGCTTCTATAAGGGCTTGGAGGCAGCGGTGGTAGAACTCGTGCCACCGCCGGTTTGCAACGGCATCCACCTGTACATCGGAGGGGACCAAGAAATCCCCGCGGATGAAACGGTTGGTGAAGAGGTGGAAGGTGAGGAGATCAAGCACCAAGCTTCAGATAAGCTTGGTGCTGAGGTTTCAGGTAGTCACAGAAGCAGGGATTTCACCTGCCGGCTTTGGTCGGGAAGTCGACCGTTTCTTCCAGCCGCCGTTAGAACGGTTCCGTGATGAGTTATTTGGGTTGCTCTGCGCGCCAGGCGGGGTTTTCTCCGCGCTTCTGGACGGCCAGGTTCTCGCGGCGTTCTTCCACGTCCGCCAAAAGGGAATGATACCACGTCAAGGGGTTGTCTCCCATGTGGCGGTCCCTGTGTGCGCGCTCGTGGAAGATCGAGTGCAATTCGGACTCGAGCCGTCCAAGACAAAAGCGATATCCCTCCACGTCCTCCACTTCGCTGGCGGGTCCGGTCGCGGGGGCTGAGATCAGCCCGCAATTCACGCTTACGGACCACTGGAGGAACATCGTATCCACGGCAACGGCGAGGTCCGTGGGGAAATCCGGCTGCATCGTTGCCAGGCCAATCTCGGCCATGAGTCGGCGATCGATGGCCTCGAGTTCCTCCCAAGTAGAGGCCTGGCGGATCTGGCTGCTGATGGTATCGAAATAGGCGGTCATGGATTCAGTACGAGGGGCGCCATTTTCTGCCTGGATCGTGGAGAGCATTGGCGAGCTCAGAACGCTTCCAGGTGGGACAATCGGGTCGGCGGACCCAATCTCGGAGAATGCGGGCACGCTCAAGGATGCGTTTCCCTTGGGTATCCACCCAAGGGATGTTCAGATCGAGCCCTGCATCGTGGGCTTCCTGGCAAGCTCGTTCAAATACGAACGTGAGGCTTTGTCCATGCTTTTTCCAGGTGCCATCCAAGAGGGCAACAAAGAGACCAAGCGCCTTCTTTTTCTGTTCCGCATCCACCACGCCGAGGGCTTCGGCGCTTTTGTGGTGTGGAAAGAGTTGGTCGTTGTTCATAGTCTTGACTTCAATCGGCAATCTCGCCGATTTCAAAGAGTTCACCGGGACCGAAGACCTCGAAGCGAGGATTGCTTTCACAAGCTCCCCAGCGAGTGATGTCCTCCGAACGGATTTTCTTGCAAAGTTCTTCGGCCTTGGCTTCCGCTTCGGCTCGATCCTTCACCATCACGAAGGATTGGTGGATGACCGTGACAGTGTACTGCGTTTGGTTCATCCATGAACCCTTTCGGCGGTCCGTGCGAATGAGGATGATGAAGATCTGCATGGCTTGGTCTCAACCATAGACAAGGGGAGGGGGTTTCAAGGGTCCTCACCCCGCTGTTTCGCTTGATTCCAAACCTTGGCGGTCGAAGAACTGGCGAAACGAACCCAAATCCCATCCGGGCGAACAAGGGCTTCCATCCCCTCCAGTCGCGTCAAGCCAAGACGTTTGGCTTGCTCAGGGGACAGCGGTTGCTTGTATTCCTCAAAAGGATTTGGCACGGCCCAGCTCTTAGGCTTTCACGGCCAAACGCGCCACGCTTCCCAATAGACTTCTTTGCCCTGGCCCAACTGCCGAATGGCATCGATTCGATCCAAGGCGTTGCCTCGGGCATCGAAGTAGCGGATCTGATCCCCCAACCGAGTCCGAAGCGGTAGGTGGGGGATCCCCACACAGGGGCGAATCAAAGTGCGCGCATGCGTCATCCTGGGGGAGGGGATCGTTTCGCCGATCCCCCTCTGAGGGGGGCGAGATAGGGGTGGGGACCACGGCGTCATGCCCATTCAATACGGGAATACGCCGGGTTTCAAAGTTCAGGAACAACGTTTATTTCAAGGCTCTCTGGCCGAAACGGTGTTACAGGAGCAAAGGTCTTGAAGCTCCAGTCCAAGGCTTATGGAAGGGCATGGTTCCTATTGACGTACGGCAGGGCGAACTTGTGGTTGTCGATCAGACTTCGGAGTTGACCCCTCGTTGGTGGACAGGGCCCGTTTCCCTTGCTGCGGGCTTGACGGGGTCTGGGTTTGCCTTGCATTGGGGTCTTGGGCTTGCGGGTCTTCTTCTCTTCCTCGTCTTCTTGGAGTCCTGGAGCTTTCGCTGGGATCTTTTACAGGAGATCCTGCAGTTCAAGCTTCGGCAATCGAAGACGTGGCCGTGGTCCTCCTGGACTTCTCGAACGGAGGGATACCTTTGGGCCGTGGAAGTGACCATGGTGGGGGACCTCGAAGTCCATCTTGCGTCGGGGGTGCTCATTCTTGGTTTCTCCAAGAATTCAAGGAGCATTCCTCTTCATGAAGGGAATCTTGTGGGATTGGTTCCGACCTCAAGGAGGATTGTAGGCGAGCTCCTCCAGAGACACGAGGTCACCAAGATCGTGGGGCGTTACCATCACAAGACGCGCGATTTGATGCTTGACCTCAAGGCCCTCGAAACTTTGGCTGGGGGTTCGTGAAACTCTCAAATGTCGGCTATGGCGAGGTCATGAGCGACCACTACATCATCTGGAGAAATCGGGTTCCTGGGGACAGCTCCTCTCCCATGGATGTTCGCTATGTCCGAGTCTTCTCCATCCCCGGTACTTTGAAGCAGATCCAAGTCCAGGATCTCAGAACCTCCCTTTATCTGAGCTCGGGCCACTTGGGCGAACAGGACGATGTGTTCAAGGGCTTGTATCGCCATCCCCCCTACAAGCCCTTCCTGAAGTTCTCCTCCGTGGAGACCGTCCATTACCACAAGACCATCGTGGAATGGCAGGGGATGTTGCTTTCAAATGTTCCCGAGAAACTCGCGGAGATGGTGATGGAGCGTGACCGCTTGCAGAAGCGACGCGAGTGGCGGAAGATGGGCGAGGTTGTGAGCCAGATGGCCCTTCTTCGGGTTCACTACGAGGAAATGACGGAATTCCTCAAGCTTTACAACACATAACTGACCATATTTGACCAGTTACTCCCGAATTTCCGGGATAACTGACAAAATATGATCCCTTGGAGTGGCATGAAAAATTTCAACTGCGTTCGGAAAGCAGATGGCTCGGCGTGGATCAATGGAGTGCGCTACGAGCCTGGCATTTACTTCATCGATGGACATCGATGCGAGGTCACTCGCACTTCCGTCCTTCTATCAGGGAAGATCTCGGGTGCTTCCCCAAGCCCACTCTCTTCAAAAGTCCCGTGGTTTGGACTTGCCGCGATTCTTTTCCTCGGAAGTGCGATCCTCGGAATCATTGTGGGAATCTTCCTGAAATCGTAATCTGTCCGTGATCCTCACCATTCACCAGACAGAGACGGGTTGGACGTTTGAACAGGCGTGGACCAATTCCCAAAGAGATTTAGGAGCCACCCAAGTCTCGGATTCCCAGCGCAGAATGGCCGTCTCTCTCCTAACTGGTTGTTCTTTGGAACAACTTCACTGTGCGGGGGCCGTAGCAAAATTTGTGGATGCCGAAGGCAATGTGATCCACACGATGAATCGATGGCTAGAATATCCGAAGCTTCGGCAGTTGGTGGAGGAGAGTTTTTCTGGACACGGCGTGCAGGGTCGGGATGCAGATCCCCAGGATTACTTATTGGAGATGGCGCGCATCCCCTATCTTCACGATCAGATGGTTCTCACGCTGGAACAGATCCTCGAAGATTCGACACCAGAACTCTTGAAGGATCAGAGACATCGTTTGCTCTTGTGGGGTATCTTTTCCATCATTGGGCCGGGACGTTTCAAGATTTTCGCCGCGCTCCATGCTTGGTGGGAGAGGATGCTGCCCACCATCCTCCAGGATTCCCACGAACAATTGGGTCGAGATGCCTTGGGAGCCTTGGCCATCGCACAGCCACCCAGACAATGGACTGCGTTCTGGCAGTCCCTCTGGCAATCTGAAGAAGCTGATGAGACTTGGAGACCCCGCATCTTCATTGGTCTTCGGTTGGCGGATCCCGCGGCTGCTTGCGAAGTAATTCCTGACCTGATTCGTTATGCGAAAGAACTGGACGCCAATCCGGGTCCCGTGCTTCGAGGGTTGCTTGGCCAACCTGGGGGACGAGAAGCCGTCGATGCGTGGTTGGGCAATCCTCAAAATCCATTGCCTCCTCCAATGCGGGAGGCCGTCCGTAAGTTCCTCTTCGAGGTTTGAGGCGTACGGAGGCACATGAGCCAAACACTCAGTCCATCGCAACTCGAGCGCGCTTGGCAGGCCGCCGAGCGGGAGACTGCACAGATCGCCGCCCTGGAACGCAAGCTGGAGCAGCTCAGGGCAGCCTCAGCTTCCGCGGGATGGCAGGTGATGTTCTTCGTGGAAAGGGATGGGGTTTTCTACCGTCCTGAACGTGTTGGCCTTCGTCGGGTACTCCACGTCAACCTGGCCCATCCACTCTGCGACGCGCTGGTGGGCTCAAAGGCGGGAGCTGGTTTTGAGGTTCTTCTCCTCGTGCTTGCTGAAGCAGAGCTTGACGCGGATGAAGCTGGCGAACGTCTGTACCAGCGGGAGCGGCAGGCATGGTCTGATCGCTTGAATCACGCCTTCGCTGAACTCAAGGGTCTCCATCCTGACCTTGGATGAGAATCCCGTTCTTTATCGACTCCCGAGGACCCCATGATTGATCCGCAAACCCGAGATTTCTTATCCTTCCTCAATGTCCGCATTGAGGACATTTTGCGGTCACCAAGGATGTACGGGGCAACACTTGAGGCGGTGGAACTCCAGGTTCTCACGCTTCTCGAGGTATGCGCCATGCTCGTGGATTTCGAGCGGGAGAAGGCGAATCCCCGCCGTCTTCTGGACCAATATGCCAAACTTCTAACAAGAAAATTTGGGATCCCAAATCAACCCTTGCACGAGATCGTGATGCAGCGCGCGCCAAGCGATCCTTTTGTTGCGCTTGCGGACATTCTCCGCAGTCTCTTGCCGGAGCTCAAGGATCCCATATGAAGTTTTGTGAACCCTTCCTGGTCCTCTACATTGGCTGAGAACAAAGACCTGGCGCAGGAACAGGCCCAACTTCACGCCACAGAACTTAACACCTCGGATTTCTACGTTCTATCTCGGAATGAGACCATTGCCCTGGATTAAGAATGAGCCTCAAGATCTACAACGCTTATCGGCTTGCCAAAGCCCAAACCCTTTGGGATGTTGTTCGAGATATCACCGTCCAGGGCCGGGAAGCAGCACAAGGAGTCTTGCGCCGAATCTACGTGGACATGGCGGCCGCTGTTCTCCCTACGCATGAAATTTATCAGGCCTGTTTGAAATCTGATTGGCCAGAAACAGGTGCTCGTTTGGAGGCGGCGAGCCGGACTCTGCAAAAGCTTTACAAAGCGGCGTCCATTTCCTTTGAGAGAAATCCCTTCAACTTCGATATCTCGGTTGGAATCTGGCGAAACCGAGGCAGGTACTACCTCCGAGGTTTCTGCGACATGCAGGTGAGCCATTGCTTGGACTTCATGGAGGATGACCGCCGACTCATTCCGTACTCCTATTGGGACAACTCAGATCGACCAAAGGATGTCCCAATTTCGGAGTGGAGAGCGCGCGCCAGAACATGGCACGCGATTAACCGTGAAACCCACAACGTCCACCTACTCATTGACGTTCTCTCTTATCAAAATCTCTTTCGGGTAGATCCCGCGGTTGAGATGCTGCGCGAGATCTGGGCGGGGATTCAGAAGCCTGAATGATCACCACACAACAAGCGGCTGCCAAATACTTGGCTGAGCGAGCCATCCAATGTCTCAAGCATGGAGTCACGCTCGCGAGCCTGGAGCGACTAGGGAATGAAGCCGTTCTGGCCCGCTTCCAATTGGATTGGAACGAACGCCACGAAACTTGGTTCCTGGGCTCACCAGAGGAAAAGGAACGGCTCCAAAGAACTGGTCAACTCGCCAGCATCTATCTCTTGGACCCGCACCAGGGACAAGGGCGCTACAAAAAGCTCGTCCAGGACATTGGTCTTCCAATCCTCACCCATGAAGACTGCGGGTTGGCTCCATATTTATGCGCGAAGGACATCCCGCATATCCAAATGCGGGAGCTTTGGGAATACACGTGCATTGCCCGCGTGTATGGGGCCCGCACGGCAAGTCGTTCTGGTGTTCCCCTCATGCGCCATATCGACGAGGGGTTGGCGGTCCTTCACTTCCTGCACCAGGAAACCCCTTCGCCAACTCCCCAAATGCTTTCCCGACGATTGGAAGAGGGCCGAGCCTTTTGTCTCCACCCCCTACTCCAGCAAGATATTGATCTCGTCAAGAATTGGGACACGGTGTGCACCTCTGCACGGGTGGCAATCCTTGCCATGGAATATCGGAACGTAGCCAATCGAGCTCTGTCCAGTCGGCCGTTGAATGTGGCCTCGGACATCGAATTATCTCCGTTACCTCAAGTCAACAACATGTTGGTGGCGGATAAGGTCCAAAATCGAAAGGACTTCGAGCTGTATCACAAGGCGACACACCCGCGCTCAGAAAACTTGGACCGCTATTTCCGGCTGTGGCTCGAACGCCTTTGGGTTTTCGAGGAAATCTATCAGACTTGGGCAGCGCGCCTTTACCATCCGTTTCGTCTTCTGGAACAGTTTGGATCTAGTTGATTATGCCTTCTCATGGCAAGAGGTAGATGAATGTCCCCCCAAAGAAGAAAGAGAATCCAAACTCAGGTTGACGCAAGAAATCCCCAAAAGATGCGGGGAATTGATCTGCAGAACCAAAGCCATCTTCTTGCACTTCAAGACCTCGTATCCCGAGAGTTGACCCTTCGACCTGACGATGATTTCGTCATTCGCGTTGCCAATCTCGTTGGTATCCGCCTTAGTGCTCGCCACACAACGGAAGAAGAAGCGAATAGACTTCCTTGGTACATGTGCCCATGACGTATAAAGGTCATGCACGTCCTTCGCACGCTTGAATTGATTCTTGTTCTCCTTCGCCAGCGAACTCCGACTTGGGTTAAGATCTACGTGGTGGCGATCATGATCCTCTTGATCTTGATCGTTCGATGCAACATTGATCTTTGAACCGGAGATCCAGTATGAGCCTCCTACCCCGGGAAGATAGAAAGGGTCCATTTTTCATCCTCGGCATCTACCTCCCCAAACCGGAGTGGTTTGATTGGCGACAGTGGAAGTTTGGCCCGTGGGCTGATGTTGCCCAGGGTCTTTGGGCAGGCAAAGAGTACAAGTTCGAGCCTCGAAATGAGCTTTCCGCCAAGGCCATCTCGAATCACCTCAACATGTGCATCGCTTCCCTTGAGCCAAAGCATGAACACAAGATTGCGGGGATGGCACTCCTGTTGGCCCTGTGGACGACTCTGGAATGGCCTGAGGAACTGAGGGAAGCGGCCAAGGCGTGGCAAGCTGATGCGGATGCTTGGTACAAAGAGCGCGGAGACTCCCATGAATGGGAGCTTGAGCACCCATGACTTCTCTGCAAATACATCCTTCGCTCGTTTTTCTGGCAAGCGGGTTCTTTCGAGAACCCACCCCAATTGAGACACCCTTACGTGAAGGGGTGTCATCCTCCTTCCTAATCTTGATGCGGAGGTTTGTCCTTTGCCAGGACTGGTTCGAGATGGAGGCCTTGTTTGAAGCCCAAGAAGTTCAGATTATGGAGTCTTTGGGAACGCTGGATTTGTCCAGAGCGGGTCGATACTTGTTCGGCCGAGAATCAGGGGCATCAAATGCTTGGGATCAACTTGGACTCGCCAGGCTCCATTTTCGGCGGGGGTTCCACATCTTCCACTTTAATCAGATGCAACCTGAATTGGAAGCTGAGCACCCCCAGCCGCAAGAGCGTCTGAAGCAAGCACAAGCTTGCATGGGGGCGATGAGACGCTTTCTCTTCGGCTTTTCAGTCCTGGCAAGCATTGAGGATGGTCTCGTTTCAGCGAGCCCCGAGCAACGCGAGCTGATCCTCTCGTTTATGGGGATCGCATCCCTGGATGTGTATGTTCAGGCCGTGGGTGCCTACGATCGTGCGTGAGCGTATCCACATGTGGTATGTCTGAACTCATCTCCGGTCTTCATGTTGATATTCCCGGCGCGGAACTCAAAACGCGGGGCGGCTCACCCACCACCAACAGCGTCTCGCCAACTACGAAAGGCAGCTCGCCGATTTGCGCCGAGTAACGCAATCGCTCGAGGAGGAAGCCCATCATGTTTTGTCCAAAACATCCATGAGAACGCCCGCAGATGCTTTGGAGAGTGCCGTTCGCAAGCACCAGAACCAGATGGTCTACTACAAGTTCATGGCAGCTCACATCAACACCACCGCCACCTACCGCCTGTCTGAGCACGACCTGGTCAGGTTGGGCATCGAGTCCAACGATTAGATTGATCGTCGTCTCAAGATTTGAGATCTGATCTCTGCCAATCGTTTGGACAATTCGGCGACGGCGCGATCCACTTGCGTCAATGTCCCCGTCTCTCGTTGGGTTCTTGCGATAATCCAGGAGAGACGGGCAGGACGCAGTTGGTCTCTCGTGTCGAGAGCTTCGCCAATCCGATCCGGAAGCACAGGTCTTCCATCACCCACCGGAGCATTGGGGTTTGCAACATTGCTGTCCAATGTCGCATAGCTTGGAGCACCTGGTTGGAATGCTGGAATCTCCCGATCCAGGCGACCATCGCCAATCCAAAAACGGCGATCAAGAATCGATAGGGCATCAGAAGTGTTTGCAAAGGGAGAAATGGCCGTCAGCCCGCGAATGCTGTCAATGAGGGCATTCGACATGACCCCCTTTCCTTCCGTTGGAATCGTGGGGGAGCCCAAGTCTCGAATGTGAAGATCGCGCTGGAAGATGAAGTAGGTGCCATACTTCGAGCCCTGGGCAAAAATCTCAAAAGCCTCGATCATGCTCAGCGTCCGCTCGCGCATGAGAAGGATCAGTTCTTGCGTTTCCCGCGAAAACAGAGTGCTCGGGCGAATAATTCGATACGAGAAGGGCGCAATGGAGAGTAGGTTCCCTCGAAACGAATTGGGGGGACTTCCTAACGTCCCGGCGAATGCCGTGGGCCGCAAGTCCATTTGACCCTCCACACCGGGACCCCCAGGTGGCACCGCGAATGGAGCTTCAGATCCCGTAATGGTGGGCAACACTGCATACTGGATTTCCTCCCCAAAAATTACTGGGGGACCATCGATGACATTCGAGAAGGTTGTGACAACGTCCGCCCGCAACGCGTCAGCAAGAACTTCCCCAACACGATAGAATCCGCGATTGTCATCCAGCTCCGAGGGTCCACCCGCAATGAAGGGTATCACCCCAAGCTGCGTGGGCTCGGTTCGCGTGGCTACACTACGATCGCCAAAGGGCCTTACCCCAAATTCTTGCCCCGTCGCAGGGATGCCGTCAGGGCCTTGGACAGAACCCGCAGGATCAATCACAATCCAATCCCCAACGGAGACTCCTGCGCTCACGAAATTTTGCTGTTTATCCGTGTCCCGAAGATGTCGTGGGAGAATGGGAGTTTCTTCCGTTTCGACCAGCCCTCCAGTTTGTTCCTGGTAATCCGCAATGCGGTCCAGGACCACCTGATCCGTCATGATCTCAAACAGTTCTTCCCAACTTTGTTCGTGAGGAACGGGTGCCGTGTGCTTCCAAAGTTGGATTACTTTCCCAACTGGGTTGGCTACGAATCCAGGCGCAGAAAGCCAAAGCACATTCGTCCCTTGGACCCCCTCCACCCGGGCAGTTTCAAGCACCGTCCCTCCATCGAGAACTCGGACAATGTCCCCAGGTTGAATGTTGTTGTCGAGGAGGTCCAATCCGTCAATCGTGACGACAAAGGGATTTGGTTTGGGAACAATGCCCACCAGCCCCAAACCATAACTCACCACGGTGCCCCTGAGCATTTTGTAAAGTCGCTCGAGGGGTTGGAGTGTCTCTCCAGCTTTGCTCAGAACAGGGTGAAACCGCCGAATCCGTCGTACCACGAAATGAATCGATTCTGGATCAACCTCACCAAAGGCGGGTCCAGACCGGAAACCCAGGACCAACGGAGATACCGAGCTTTCAGCGTCCACAACCCGAAAGTCCGCACCATTGTAAGGCAACACGGGTCGCGGTACGGACGGCTCCAAAAAGATGCCTGCCTGCGCCTGAAATCCGAGGTTGCTTGTCACGAACCGATCACCAGGAAGCGGAGAATTGACAAGGGCAGCACCGTGGATGGGCAACCAATCCACCTGCGCCAGATAGAGCACCCCAGGAACCTCCTCATACACCACCGCGTTGACATCGGGATCGAAGTCTGTGTTGGCAATGGGCGTCGCTGCGTCTACCCCAATTTCATTAACCCCTGGGGCGCCCACAACCAAGGCAGGAGCACCACCAAATGTGTACGTGGCGCTCCCTGTGAATCCCTCCAAGGTGAGTTCCACAAATCCCACGGCGGACGTGATTCCATTCCCTGCGCTTACCGTGCTGCGGGACAACCTCTCTTCTGGGGCTCGATCAAGTCGAATACCGACGCGATCAAACCCGGATACGAGTGTTCCCACAGCGATACTGTCCAAGGCCGAGGGGAAGATGGGATTGCCAGCGAAGTCTCTCGCGGAAGGAATATCCACGGTAAACAAAGCCGTGGGCACATTGAGATTGACATAGTCAATCGCGTAGTTGTCGCTCAAGTAGGATGGATCGAAGGGGTCAAAGACCCGAATGAAGTAAAGGGTCCCTGACGGCGGGAAGGCTTGGATACCTTCCACCAAGGGTACTTGGGACAGTGTGAATGTACTCGTTTGATTCGCCCCGTTGACGATCACGGTGGGGAAGATGGCATCGACAAATCCAATGCCCGTATTGGCAGGCGAGGTGTCGCAGGTGAGCTGCAATTGGCGTGTGGTGATCCCAAGATTGGGGACCACGACATGCCGCACCAAATAGGTTCCAGCTTTGGTGGTTGCGTGTCCCGAAAAACTGGTATCGACAACGACGATGTCTCCCGCCAACACATTGTCAATATCACCATCCGTCTCCTGCACCTCGAAGAGACGATAATTGGAGGTAGTGACGGCGCTGGTCAAGGCATTGCCCACGCAAATCAAACCATTCAAATCGCTTTCGGAGCTCGGAATGGAGGCGAACGCCAGGGGGGCCACAGTCGCGGTGGCGAGGTTCGGATGACCTTCCCACGCCATCGCGCGCACGGACCCTATACCATTTTGGAACGTCCCTACTTTGGGGTGCACATAGCTGCGGGCTGCAAAAGTCAGGGGAAGACCACCATTGACCTCTGAGGCGGCATTGACCGTCACTGCGTCCGAAGTTTCTCCCGTAATAAAGGCAATGTCGAGTTCCGAGGCTACAGGAATACCATCCACATTGGGCTCATTGCGCGGAAGTACCCCACGCAAGTCCACACTCTCTTCCAGAGTGAGACGATCTTCCAAGATTCGTCCTGTCAAGCTGGCACCCAGAACGAGGTCTGTGTCCAGGGTGAACCAGAGCGGAATGGACTGACCGGGAATGTTTGGGTCCTCCTGGATTTGACCTGGACCAGGAACGGGGGTGATGGTCACGAACGGCGCTGCTGTGTCGCAGGCCAAGATCTCGTGAGTCGCTGAGGGCACCACCAGTAGCGCCTCGGTTCCGGCATCCCCCGTGATCGTGGGGGCACCATTTCCGATGTCCAGAACCACGGTTTGGATGAAGGCTGCTGGTTGCCCCGGAACAGCCGCGGTCCACAAATGGATTCGGAACAGATTGCCATTGTTTGGGTAGGCGAAGGCTCCCCCAGGATCGATCAGGTTGTTGAGTCCTCCAGTGGGATTGATACTTCCGTCATTCCAAACGAGCAAACCATTGGAGATGGTCGTTAGGTCGAGCTGTGTGGTGTTACCAATGCGCCGAATCACCAATCCTGGCGGAAAGGCAATCTCAGGTCGATTGACGAAACTCATCATTGATTTGAACTGATAACGGATGCGATCCCCAAGCAATGTGGGCGCTACAAAGCGGGGGGTCTCAATCGTCGAGCCTGTAGAAGAACCCTCCGTGCGACCTACGGATAGAATCCCTTGGCAACCGCTAAAGACGCCGGCGGGTACCCCTACCTCAACCAGCAAAAGATCAAAGGGCCGCACATCCCCAATGCCGGAGTGCGGAACATAGATTCCCGCCGTCGCGATGGGCGTGGTGTTTTGGGCTGTCAAAAGAGCCGAGGGAGGATTCTCCAGATTGATCTCGGCAAAAATCACACCATCGCGCCCCAGGATTTCGTCAGGATATTGCGCGAGATTCTGAGCATTGTCGGGGTCTACAATGCCATCCATCGCCTTTTGTGCAATTCCAAGGATCTTGGCTTCGCTCTCCGTGTTCAGGTAGGGGACCTGAACGTCCCCACTGTCATCCAATGCCTGCCCAAGCAGAGCGGGAATAGGGATGGGCTCCAGACTGGTGTTTTTGAAGCGAACACGACCTTCCACGGTTTGGAGTGGCAGGGGGGGACGTTGTCCCAGGACTTCTTTGAGGCCGAACAGGCTGGGATCAAAGAAGCTGGGCAGGGTGGTGTCCCGCAATTCACCATCCTGGGAATCCACGCCCACATCAAAGCCAATACGGAATCCAGGCAAGCCCGAGACCAGAACATCGCGCTCTTCCTGGGTCACCGGATCATTCACATCATTGAGAACCTTCGCGGAGGGGGGAACAACCAAGAGGCTGTCGCCAGCTTCCGCAACGATGGGAATAAGCTCCTCTCCTTCGATCTGTAAAAGCGCCAAGGCGACGTTTCCATCCGCCGTGCCGAAAGTAACCACGCACCCCACAAGCACCTCGCGCACGAATACGGAGTGAGGTTCTGTTTGCGGAATTCCCGCGAATGTGAACGTATCCGAACCAGAAGTGGCCAGGTCAAGCAGACTCCCATCCGGCTTTCCCAATGAGACCTTGGGAAAGCGCCTCCCTGGGATGAGATCAGGCCAAGGCGGCGTGAATAGATCAGGATCCCCTGTGGAGAGGTCCGGTGTGGGTCCACCAAATTTAGCCAACAATGCCAGGTCAGGATTTCCTTCCGCATCAAGCGGGAAGTCCTTGATGGGCACTAGTGAAATGATCATGGCTGGTCTGGGGAAAGATCCAAAGGGAGTTCCCCCGTCCGCCACCACGGAGGCATCCAATTCTGGAAATCCCACGGGGGAATAACGAATGATGCGGCCTCGCGGAAGACGAGGCGCCAACGTCATGGCGGAGATATTCTCCACCTGCCCAATCACGGGGTTTTCAATCTGAGCAATCGAGGTGCCCCAGGTACTTGCCCGCTTTGGTAGGCGAAGAACACCATTCTCGAAGCTTGCCCTCTCAATGCGCTTGCGGAACGCATAGACACCTGGATTGGGTGGCACACTTTCCAAGTCCGCACCCAATCCAGGGTCCATTTGTGTGAAGGTCCGGGTCCTCTCAGGAAAGAGCCGAGATAGGGCATGAGCTTCGCCCATGCGGCGGTAGCGACCAAAGGCTTCCATGCGGAGTGGGCCGATGCGAACTTTTTTGCGGGTACGACCAACCAAAACAACGTCGTCAATGTCGTTGCGGACCTGATTTCTTTGGATCTCGATCCACGCCGACAGAACCTCCGGATCAGGGAAGGAGCCTTCGAGCCGCTCGCCATCCAAGGCAGCGTCCTCGGGGATGACGATGGGATCTGTTCGCAGCAAGAATATATCTGGACGATAGGAGGCGAAGATCCCTCCAAAGACCAGGTAGGGGATCAGTTCCCCCGTAATGGGATCCTCCCAACCGGGGGGAGCAAGGGCCTCTGTTCGGCCCAGGAAGAATTTGAATTTCCCGTCGCGGTCCCCAATGACCTCTCCACTCATTGTCTCAAGGACTTGCTCGAAGGGAAGGATGGCCCGATCGTAGGTTTCCACCAACCTCCGCGCAGCTCGATCATTCGCGCGGAGAGTTGCCAATTCTCCACGCGGTCCCTGAACTCCCTCTTGGCTGGGAGCGAGGGGCACAAATCCCCCCACAAAGGGGCCAGCGGTCAATCCCGTGGTTGCGGAGAGTGTCGTGACGACTTCTCCCACAAACGCGTCCAGGGGCGCAGCGCGATACAAGAATGAATCGGGGTTATGGAATGTGAACGTGGCCAGAAGGGAGGAAGCCTGGATTGCCTCAGAGGGTGTCGAGATGGCACCATAGCGGATTGAAACCCGAGGATAAAGGGTCACCCCGTCCTGAACCTCGGGGTTCAAACTGATCTGCTTGGTGTAACGCAAAATGATCTGCGTGTGGGGTGAAACTGGATTCCGCAACTCGATATTGCCTGTGGTATCCTCGATGGTGTAGTCGACAGTTTCCGTCAACACCTCCCCAATGTCACTGCTTGGCATCCTGAGAACGGTGGTCTCGGCTTCAGGATCGAGAAGCCCAGGTCCAAGAATGGTGGATGGATTTGGAGGATAGATGGGCCTTTGGGTAACCCGTACAGAATCTTCCCCGAAAGCAAATCCCCGCTCGGCGAATGTGGTGAAACCAATGCTGGTTCTTTCACCCACGTCTACATCCGCCACGATGAGCGGATATCCACCAATCTCCAAGATTGAGCCCACGATGATCCAATCCAGAAGGGCTTCAAATTGGATTGAGGTGCCTCCACGACTGAGAGGATTGTAGCGAGCCGTAATTTCTTTCCAGAGTCCTGGAATGTCCCGAACTGCGATGTCAGTCAAAGCCGAGATGGAATCCGATCCAGGATTGAGGGAGCCAATCTCCAGCGTGGTTTTTGGAAAGAAGACGACCACCGTTCGGTCTGCTTCAGCATCGTAGGTACTTTGAACGATATAGAAGGCGTTGGCGGCGACCCTGAGCAATTTCCCAGAAAGGACATCCCCCGCCCGATTCCCTGCCAGGAGAAATTGCTCCGTATTTGAAGCCAGCCGGAAGGGGGGCCTCCATACGGGAGGATGCACGACCGTAAAGCTTTGTTCACCACCAAAGGCTTCCAACACGGAGTAGGTGACCAAAACTTGCGCAGTGGGGTCTTGTTCTCTTTCAAAAAAGATCAGATTCTGATCGGGACGAATCTGGGCCACCAGCGAATTGCCAATGTTGCATTGTACGGAACCCACGCGAACGGAGACAGGCATCGCCACGTCCACGGTTCTTTGGGTTGGATTGAAACTCCAACGATTTGGATCGGAAGTGGGGGTGGCTGGATCATTGCGCACAGGCAAGGACAGAAATTCGACGAACCGTGCAGGTTCCCCATCCACAAGCAAAAGTTCCCCTGTTCCACTTTCGGCCTGGAAATACTCGGCCTCCACGATCTGAAAAGGAAGCAGGGGAACTGATAGCAACAGGGATCCCTGAATGGGGTTCAAGGTGACGTCCACCCCCCCAGTGGCACGAAGCAGCTCCACCAAATAAACCGTGGTGAGCATCCATGTCCCAATGTCTTCCGAGGCGATTCGGATTTCCCCCGTCGCCGGATCCAGTTCTGCTTCTCCAAACAAAAGGGCGCTGGAGGGAAGCAGGGTTT
>JACCDR010274661.1_pt1 | contig 19819 bp, 16 predicted proteins | sample 7446431 | NCBI WGS metagenome assembly JACCDR01 (sample SAMN15323443, study PRJNA562643) | freshwater metagenome | isolation source: river surface water | place: USA:Blue River Watershed | collected 2017-08-17 | reverse complement strand
GTTGTTCGGTATAGGCATAAGCTTTGAGGAGTCGGTCTTTGGGTACATAACCTAATTTGGGGTCTTTGGTTTTTTCAATTTCCATTTGCATGGCTTCCCAGGCTCCGGTTTGCTCACGGGCAAATTCGCCTTCTTCCGATTCCATTTCTTCCTCATGTACATCTGAAGGGAAAGTATATACATAGACTAACGAAACACCAGTAAGTAGAATAGTTACTAAAATAAATAATGAGAGTATTTTCTTCTTCATTTCTTTTGAGGATTAAAATATTGAAATATTATTACGAAAAAGAACTCGGCTGTAGAAGATACAGCTTAAGAAAAATATACAGCTATAAGAAAAATGCCGCAAAAATAATACTCCTCTGATCCTGACAACAGGGACAGCTACTTGTCAGAGGGTTGAATATATTTTTTATCAGGCAAAGGTGATACTGCTTGCTAAACAAGGTGATACTACTAAACTACGATTAGAAAGGTCTACCATATAATTGTGTCCAAATTAATCAATAGTAAGAGATCTGCTATAAAATAAAACACATCCAAGTATAAATTAAATTTTACAAAGAATACCTTGTCTGTATATTATATTTTATACGCATCGCAAGTATAGATGTTTTTTTTAAAGTATCAAATAAATGCAGAAAAAAAATATCTCTAACTGTACAATACAAAAAATAAAGTTTTGAAAACATTACCAAACACCATACAATCTATATGTATATTTACTTAAAAACCTTTTCTCAATTAAATTCAATAAACATGTATTTTCACGACCGATTACCTATTTTTTCTCAGGGTATGTTTAAATTTTTCAAACTTTTAATAATCAATATTGTATTAAAATATCAATTAGTTAGATACTTTTCAGAAAACAGTATTGTGGAGCCCACTAGCCTTACAAATAGGTGCGATTGGGGCAAAATGTAGTCAACACATATACAGGCAAACAATATTTTGCAAAATCCAGATTACAACAAATTTAATCTTTAAACGCACCTTCATTCCCTTGTTCTATGCTACGTTTTTTCGATGTAAAGTTTATTTTTTTTACGTTATGGGATACCCCAGTCAGTTATCTGGAATTTTTTGGAGTCCTGACAGGCATTGCAGGTGTGTGGCTGGCAGCCAAAGCCCATATTGGGAACTGGCCTGTCAGTCTGATAAATGTCACACTGTCATTTTTTCTATTTTACCAGAGTCAGTTATATCCAGACATGTTCTTGCAAGTATTTTTCTTTGTATCCAGTGGCTGGGGCTGGTGGCGTTGGGTGCATCCAAAGCCTGAAGAAACAGACCTCAAACACGAACTAAAAATCAGCCTCTTAACCCCCAAAGAATGGATTACTGGAAGTATAGCTACACTCATAGCCACGATTTTGCTCGGCCTGTTTGCCCAGAATCTGCACATTTTGCTTCCCTTTATCTTCCGTCAGCCCAGTGCCTTTCCGTACCTAGATTCATTTACTACGGTAGCCAGTATCATTGCCACAGTCTGGATGATTCGTAAGAAAATAGAATGCTGGTATGTATGGATTCTGATTGATGTGATCAGTACCTACATGTATTTTGTGAAGGATTTGCGGTTTTATAGCCTGTTATACTTTATTTTCTGCTTTCTGGCTATTGGCGGTGCCATACAATGGTGGCGGATTTACCGAGGATACGACCCACCTGACAGCCCATTGCTAAAAAATAAAACAAAAGTTGATTGGTAATTCTTTTTTTCTTTACTTTGTGTACAAAATACACAAACAAAATAATTTCATGTATACCATTTTACTTTTCACATTCAATCTTTTCTCTTTTACCTTCAGCGGTACGGTGTATGATCAGTCTACAGGACAGCCATTGGCAGATGCATCCGTCCAACTCGTAGAAATGCAACGAAGCACTACCACAGACGCACAAGGAATTTTTCAGTTTACAGACCTTCCAGAAGGGAAATACACCCTAAAAATCAGTCATATGGGATATATTTCTACTGAAATTCCGTTGACAGCCCCGCAAGCACAAACTAGGCTGGAGATTCGGCTACAACCTCGAACGCTCGTATCAGAAGAGGTCATCATCCGTGGGGTTCGAGCAGATGCCCTGACACCCATTTCGCAGAAAACCCTAGACAGAGCCACGCTGGAACAAAACTACTACGGCCAAGAAATGCCCGCCTTGCTGACTCAGACACCATCTATCAACTTTTACACCGATGCTGGCAATCCGTTTGGTTATTCCTACATGCGGCTACGTGGCATTGACCAGACACGCATCAACTTCACCCTCAATGGCTTACCCCTCAACGAACCTGAAGACCAAGGGTTGTATTTCTCCAACTTCGCAGACTTTGGCAACAGCATCCAGTCGGTGCAGGTGCAGCGGGGTGTGGGCACAAGTACGTCGGGAACGGCTTCGTTTGCTGGATCTATTAACTTTGAAAGCACCAGCCTGGCAGATTCAGTGTCTTCGGCAGAAGTTCACCTCTCGCAAGGCTCGTACAACTCGTACCGATTCAGCCCAGAATATGCGTCTGGTTTGCAGAAAAACGGCTTTTCGTTCTATGGCCGCTACTCACTCGTACATACCGACGGCTACAAATACCATTCGGGCACACACGCCCATTCGTTCTTTCTGAGTGGGGGATATTTTGGCCAACGGGATCTGGTGAAGGTAACAGCTTTTGTGGGAAACACAAAGAATGCCTTGGGCTATTTACCTGTATTAAAGGCTGATATTGACAAAGATCCACGTACCAATCCACTGACAGAAGAGGAAAAAGACGACTTTTCACAGTCGCTGGTGCAAGTGCAGTATACGCATACGTTTTCAGAAAAAACCTCAGCCATGCTTTCTACCTACTACAGTCGGCTGGATGGGAGTTATGATGTAAAACTCCCGGATCTACAACCGGATACATACTTTCTCCAGAATTTTGCACTGGTCTCTGATTTTGCGGGCTCCATGCTGAATCTCAACTATGATACGACACCACTGAAACTTCAAGTAGGCATTCATGCCAACACCTACCGACGGGATCATTTTGCAGGCATTCGTCCGTTTGTGTCGAATCGGTTGTATTTCAACTCAGGCTATAAAAATGAATTTTCGACCTTTGGAAAAATCCAGTACACCCTCTGGAGGCTGACGTTTTTTGGGGATGCACAGGTGCGTACGGTATCGTTCCGCTACCAGCCCGAAGTCCGATACAACCTGCCTGAAAAACGTATTTCATGGACTTTCCTGAGTCCGAAAATTGGAGCTACCTACCAGATTACCAATATACTACATACCTATTTCTCTATTGGAAGTACCCGCCGTGAACCTACCCGTAGCGACTTATTTGGTGGAGATGATGACATGAACACTAATAATCTCAGCATCATCGAAGACTTTACCCGTATCAAGCCTGAACGTGTCCGTGACATCGAAATAGGCCTGCAATACACCACTCGCAACCTATCCGCACAGCTGAATATCTATGATATGCAGTTCCGAAACGAAATTGCCGCTATCGGGCAGCTCAGTTACATTGGCTTGCCGCTTCGCAAAAACGTAGGTAAAAGCTTCCGTCGGGGTGTGGAGTGGGATTCTCGTTGGAATATTGTACCGCAACTGACCTTCACACAGGCAGCTTCGTACATGCATGCCCGCATTGCGTCGTATACAAACGACGCCGACAATACCACTTTTACGAATGTTACGCCTCTGCTGTCGCCTAAATGGATGTTTTCTGGCGGCTTAGTGTATCAAACCCTGGCAAATTCATCTAAAAAATGGGGACTGGCAGCCGAGTTGAACAGCCGCTACGTGTCTGAATCCTTTCTGGCCAATGACAACAATGTCAACTTTGTTACGCCGTCCTTCTTGCTGCTCAACAGCAGAGTCTCGGTGGTGTTTCTGAACAAACATCGGTTGTCTCTGCTCATTAACAACCTGACAGACAAACAGTATTTTACTAGTGGACAGGTTAGTAACGGTGAAACTGCTTATTTTGCCCAGGCCCGTCGAAATTATTTTCTGAGTCTGGATCTGGCATTTTAAATGTAGGGGCGAAAAATCTTTCGCCCAAGCGTTTGCCCCAATGACTGTCCAGCTCATCACGCATGGTTGCCACACGTTTGTGTGCGTTTACCCATCCGACCGCCCAGACAAACACGCATGGTTTCCGAACGTTCGGTTGGTTCTGTAGCGTTCGGGTGCTGGACACTGGGCGAATGGTTATTCGCCCCTACAATTGTTACCTAATTAACTCTGGCATTCTTCTATGATCGGCTTTACGCTTGGCAAATTTTTACCTCCCCACACCGGACACATGCATCTGATACGCGAAGGAGCTAGACAGGTAGATAAGATGTATGTGCTCATGTGTTCGATTGAACGAGAGCCGATTCCGGGTTATCTCCGCTACCGCTGGATGCAAAAAATCTTTGCACAAGAACCTCATATCCAGATCATTCACGTCACCGACGAAAACCCACAGACCCCCATCGAACATCCTGACTTCTGGAAAATATGGGCAGGAACGTTTGACAGGAATCTGCCCCAGAAACCCGATATTTTTTTCAGCTCTGAAAGCTACGGTTTTGACCTAGAACGTGAGCTGGGCATCCGACACATACTCGTAGATGCAGCCAGAACCACCGTCCCTATCTCAGCCCGATACATCCGACAGGAGCCGTTTCGGTATTGGGACTTTATTCCAGATGCGGTCAAACCCTATTACACCAAAAAGATCGTCCTGACAGGTCCGGAATCAGTGGGAAAATCTATACTGGCCGAAAAGCTGGCAGCCCATTTCCAAACCACCTGGCTTCCCGAATATGGCCGTACCTACTACGAACAGGTAATGCCGCATTTCGACTACATGGGTATTTCGCACATTGCCGGCGGCCATCTGATGCTGGAAGAAGAGGCTTTATCAAAAGCCAACAAACTGCTTTTCCTGGATACTGACCTGATTGTGACGCAGATATGGAGTGAGATTTACTTTGGTAAATCTCCTGAATGGCTACAGGAAGTCAACCATCATCCCTGCCAGCAAGCTGCTTTATACCTGCTACTCAAACCCGATATTCCTTGGGTAAACGACGGCACCCGCAGCTATGGGCACATTCGCAATGAGCAGTTTGAACGGCTTCGCCAAGAACTACAAAAACGCCGCCTGCCGTATGTGGTCATTGACGGAAGTTTTGAGGAAAGGCAGGAAAATGCGATTAAAGCCGTTGAAAACCTTGCATCTGTCTTTTGCGGTTAACGGCAAGACGAACAAACCATCTTTTCAAGACAAAAGGAGGAAGATTTAAGAGGATGGCTTGAAGATTATACACTAGGCGAAGACACACAACCCCTACACCATATAAAGAAAAAAACGGATACTATACAAGACAGTATCCGTTCAAAATCAAGAGGTAAAGTGAATTTTATTGTTTTACTACTTTTAGCACCTGCCAACCATCCTTTGTACGCACTTTCAGGTAATACATACCCACTGCTAGACCAGCGGTTTGTAATTGATACACTCCTTTGTTAACATTTTTCAGGGATATTTTTTGCTGTGTTCCTTTGATATCATATAAGTTAGCCCGTTCAATAACCTGATCACTTGGCAGTTGAACTGTTAATGATTCCACAAATGGATTCGGATAAGCCTGTATCTTATCGACTGAAGCAATAACCGCAGAACTTGCCCTAGAAGCAGCATCTTTAAAATGAGTACTTGTAAACACACCTCGCCCATACGTAGCAGCAGCCATCAAGTTGTCCGAAGACCGATACTGAAGCATGTCCGTACGGACATTGGCCAAGCCAGAGTTAGAGGGTTCCCATTCTGTATTTTTACCATTGATATTATCGGTACTCCACACACCCAACTCAGTGGCAATCAACGCTTGGTCAGAGTTTTTGGGACTAAACATAGCCCACCGCACAGGCATATCAGGCAGGTTGCCATCTACAGCCTTCCAAGTAACACCATTGTCTTTGGTTTCAGATACATGGGTAACACCATAACTAGCAGAAGTGACTAACAGATGGTCTTCGTCATTGGGGTCAACGGCAATGCAGGTTATATAGCCTATACCTACACGAATTTGTTTAAAGGTAGGATTGTCATCTGCTGCCTTTTCTACCCGTAATACTGTGCTACTATCATTATCATCATCTAAATAGTCATTATAGAATGCAATCCATACCCGATCTGATACCTTTTCTGAACATGTTACTGCAGTTACGCCTGCTTTTTTATATCTAGGTATTTTTATGTCTTTTTTATTCTTGTTAGCGGCAGGGTTCATGTATACCCGATATGAACCCAATGTAGTACCAGCATACAGTCGGTCAGTTTTGTTGCTCCAGTCGGTTGGATTGACAAACAAACCTTCATCACCTTCGTCTAAGGTTTTAAAAGTTTTTCCGCCATCTATTGAAATATCATAATTGCTATTATAATAGGATACGATCTGAATATCTCCATCTTCCTGATCAATATGACAAAACATGCCATCACCACCTGTTACTTCTTTGCCACTTCCAATCTTAGGACCTTTCAGCAGTTGCGTGCCATTATCCTGTGAACCTGCCAGAATATAATCCTTACCAGATGTAGGATGCAAGGCGACTGAATAGAAATAGGTAATATTATAGTTTTGATTTTTTGCTGTAAAAGCAGGTTTTTTTGCATCTGTATTGGTACAAACAAATACGCCCCCATCATTGGCAAAGTAGGCTGTCTTAGGTGTTTTTTTATTGAAAAGTATAAAATGCTGATCTGCATGCACATAGGGCAGTTGAAAGCCTCCATACCAGTGCGATACATGCTCCCAAGTAAGACCTTTATCTTTAGAACGCAGTAGGTCAATACCCCCTATCCAAACTGTTTTTTCATCTTCAGGATCTACAGCTATCTCCAAGTTATACCAAGCCTGGTCACGGGTAAAATCATCATTGGAATCTACAATTTTTGGAACAGGCAGAAAATTCCAAGTATTACCACCATCGTCTGAACGAATCATTCCGCCTACCTTTTGTCCCATCCCAGATTTCGCAGCCATTGCATACAACACGTTTGGTTTACTAGGAGCTGCCGCAATGACCATATTTTGGTTACCTATCTTAGGTATATTTAGGTCAGTGAACGTTTTTCCGTCATCAGTAGATTTGAGTATATTGCCATCCACACATATATATATAGCATTATTACTAGCCTGAACTACATCTGTTACAGTACCAAGAGCTATTTTTTTCCAAGTGGCACCTTGATTTGTTGAACGCATCAGACTAAAACGAGTGGCTGCAAGTACTGTTTGATCTGGTGTAACAATAATCCGCTCAATGTCCTCAAAACTTGAAAAATCTACAGGATCTAAGTCATTGGTAGGATTTGTGGAAGGCAGTTGTTTCCAATTATTCCCCCCATTGGTAGATTTCCATATACCAAGCCCATATACCTCTAAGTCACCTGTGCCAAAATACATAATTTGGGGATCAATTGGATCTTGGGCAATGGTGACAACAGCCAGGTTCTTGAAAAAGTCATTGACAGATGTCCAAGTAGTATTGTCTGATTTCATATTGGTTGTTTTCCACAAACCACCCGTGGAAGAAGCAGCCCAGACTGTATTTCCAGTCGGATCATTGGCATCAATCAGTAAGGCATTGGTACGACCAGCCACATTGTTTGGCCCTCTCTCCTGCCAGTCAATGCCAGGAATGGCTCGCATGGCAGCTTGTTTTTTACGCAAAGCTTCCGTATAAGCATAGGCTTTGAGTAGGCGGTCTTTAGGCACATAGCCCAGCTTAGGGTCTTTAGTTTTTCTAATTTCCAGTTGCAGGGCTTCCCAAGCTCCGGTTTGCTCATGAACACGCTCATTTTCCTCCAATTCTGTTCTTTCTCTATTCTTATCCAAGTGAAAGAAATACATGTATACCCCTCCACTAATAAATAGAATGGTTGCTAGTGACATTGATAGTATTTTTTTTTTCATTTTTTTATGAGATTAAAAACTGTTAATAATTAAGTACTGGATTTGCTTTAAGCACACGAATAAAAAATTAAACCGCTGACAATCAACATATTAGCAATATTTGAATTTATGATGCCTATTTTGAAAATACCTACGGTATGTACATGACTAAAATTTTGGAAGACCATAGGGGGATCTTCGCAAAAAATATTTTAATTTTTATGACCAAATCTTGAATTATATAGATAAAATGCTGGGAATGCGTAAGGATCTGGCAGAAAGCCCTGTTTCATTCCTTGGTTGTGTTTCAAAATGTGTGATGGTCAAAAACCCTTTGTTTTGTCATCCCGCAGGGAAGACAGGAAATCATTCTAAAGGTAAACCCTTGATAAGCAAAACATAAATCCATCATACCTTTTGACACACAACCAGCAATTTTACACCGACGATTGAAGGCTTTTGCCGCAGTGCTACCCGAAGAAAAACATACCATTGGCAAAGAATTTACCAAACACATTGAATGGCTACCGCATGGGCTAAGGTGTAAATACCTGTTTACGAGCTAGAAATAGACGTTGTGTGAGAAAAACCACCTGTTTTTCTAAGAAAAAAGAGAACCATATTCGCCTGATGAATCAGATTATTGACAACCAAAATGACCCTCATATCAGTTTGACAACCAAAATTCTGTACGAAAAACAACATAGAATGTCAGCAATCACAGCGTCATACTTTCCCCTGCAACCGAAAACTCTGCCGATGATGTGGGGTGATGCCATGTAGGTCAATTGCCTGGTAGTGAGCCTTTGTGGGATATGCCGCATTGGTTTCCCAACCGTAGTGTGGGTACTCTTGTGCCAGTTGGAACATCAGGTCGTCGCGGTAGGTTTTAGCTAGAATAGAAGCGGCGGCAATAGACAAAAATTTGGTATCTCCTTTCACTACACAGGTATGCGTAATAAATGGATACGGCTTAAACCGATTCCCATCAATCAGTAGTAATTCGGGCAACACAGATAGTTTCTCTATGGCTCGGTGCATGGCCAGAAAACTGGCATTCAGCACATTGATGGTATCTATTTCCTGCGGACTAGCCTCTGCTACGCCCCACGCCAGAGCCACCCGTTCAATCTCCGTTCGAAGTTTTTCCCGTTCGCAGCGAGTCAGTTGTTTGGAGTCGTTCAGGCTGGGATGTGTATAGTCTTTAGGCAAGATCACCGCCGCTGCTACCACAGGTCCGGCCAAACACCCCCGCCCGGCTTCATCCACCCCTGCTTCAATAAAGTATTCCGAAAAGGCAGATTGTAAAGACATAGATTAAGAAAAGATTTTGGGGATGCAAAATACGGATATATCTCCTGAAAAAAGAAACCCTGAAACAAAAAAGACAGAAGTCACACTGTACCAATCAGCTATCCAAAGTCAATATAACTCTGAGAGGCTATTTTCAAAGGATACAGCTAGATTTGGCTTTAGTCAAATTAGGAAACGAATTTTGAAAAAAAGAGTCCTTTTGAAAAAATAGCAAGTAAAAATAAACGCAGGTGTGCGGTTTGTCGTTTATTGTTTCGTACATTTGTGCCTTGCTTTAGGGGTGCCTATCCGGCTGAGAAGATACCCTCATGACCTGATGCAGATAATGCTGCCGAAGGGAAAAGTGACAGAGAAGACCTGTGTCCTCCTATCTGTACCTAATCAGACAATCCCCTCCTGAAGCTACATACGTATCTTTCCTTCAACCCATTAGAGAATGGAACTAGTAGTCAATGAACAACTTCAGCAAGTACCCGAATCCTGTACCATTCAAGGATTACTGGATACGATTTTACCCGAACAACAAAAAGGCGTAGCTGTGGCCATTAACCAAACCGTGGTGGCACGAACCCAGTGGACTACCCATCAGCTTATTCCAACTGACAAAGTATTAATCATCAAAGCTACGCAGGGTGGATAAAAGGAATGCTTCGCTTAGAGCAACGCTTTCTTTACGCCCGTTCTTGTAACCCAACCATTATGTATCCATGAAAAAAGACCAAGCCCCTTCACAACCTATTTCTTGTGAGCCATTTACTGGTTCTAAAAAAGTTTATGTCCAAGGTTCGCAGCACAACATTTCAGTTGCTATGCGGGAAATTTCGCAGACTGACACCAAACTCAGTACCGGTATCATGGAAAAAAATCCTCCGGTGACTGTCTATGATACCAGCGGTCCTTACACCGATCCAAACATTGACATTGATATCAAAAAAGGCTTGCCACGCCTGCGGGAACAGTGGATTATAGACCGGAACGATGTAGAAGAACTTTCCGAAATCTCGTCCGACTACGGCAAAAAACGCCTGTACGATGCGTCCCTGGATCACCTGCGGTTTGAGCACCTGAGCAAACCCCGCCGGGCCAAAGACGGCCACACCGTAACACAACTGCACTACGCCCGCAAAGGCATCATCACCCCTGAAATGGAATACATTGCCATTCGGGAAAATCAACGCCTAGACTACCTGAAAGAAATCCTGAATGGTCAGTACGAGCTGCTTACCCAACAACATGCAGGACAATCATTTGGAGCCAATATTCCGAAAGGACTCATTACACCTGAATTTGTACGCCAGGAAATTGCCTCAGGTCGGGCTATTATTCCGGCAAACATCAACCATCCCGAAATTGAGCCGATGATTATCGGACGGAATTTTCTAGTAAAAATCAATGCCAACATCGGCAACAGTGCCGTTACGTCCAGCATCGAAGAAGAAGTAGAAAAAGCCGTTTGGGCTTGCCGTTGGGGTGCAGATACGATTATGGACTTGTCTACTGGAAAAAATATCCACGAAACCCGCGAATGGATTATCCGAAACTCTCCTGTACCCATTGGAACTGTACCCATTTACCAAGCCCTAGAAAAAGTAGGTGGCAAACCTGAAGACCTGACCTGGGAAATTTTCCGGGATACCATTATTGAACAAGCCGAACAAGGCGTAGATTACTTCACCATCCATGCAGGCGTATTGCTGCGGTACATTCCGCTAACAGCCAAACGCATGACAGGCATTGTGTCGCGTGGGGGATCTATTCTGGCCAAATGGTGTCTGGCCCACCACAAGGAAAACTTCTTGTATACGCATTTTGAGGAACTTTGCCAGATCATGAAGCAGTACGACGTGTCGTTTTCGTTGGGTGATGGACTGCGTCCTGGTTCGCTGGCCGATGCCAATGATGCCGCTCAGTTTGCCGAACTGGAAACCTTGGGTGAACTGACTGAAATAGCCTGGAAACACGACGTTCAGGTGATGATCGAAGGCCCTGGTCACGTACCAATGCACATGATCAAGGAAAATATGGACAAGCAACTCAAGCATTGCCACGAAGCTCCTTTCTACACCTTAGGTCCTTTGACAACTGACATTGCCCCTGGTTATGACCATATTACGTCAGCTATTGGCGCAGCTATGATTGGCTGGTTTGGTACAGCCATGCTGTGCTATGTAACGCCCAAAGAACACCTCGGACTACCCAACAAGAAAGACGTAAAAGATGGTGTGATTACCTACAAGATTGCCGCCCATGCCGCCGATCTGGCCAAAGGACACCCCGGAGCCCAGTACCGCGACAATGCCCTGAGCAAGGCCCGGTTTGAGTTCCGTTGGGAAGACCAGTTCAATCTGTCACTAGACCCAGATACAGCCCGTGAGTTTCACGACGAAACCCTACCTGCAGACGGAGCCAAAGTTGCCCATTTCTGCTCGATGTGCGGTCCAAAATTCTGTTCCATGCACATCACCCAGGAAATCCGTGAATATGCGGCCCAGAACATGGACGAAAAATCCAAAGAGTTTCGGAAACAGGGAAGTGAATTATATTTGTAAGGAAAAAATAAACGCTACCTTCATTGTGAAGGCAGCCTTATGATTAGAAGCTGTTTTAAAAACTGGTTTGGCTTTGCGGTTAGCTACAGACTAGCCACAAAGCCAAACCTTGAAAATGAGCAAATGAGCCAACTCCGTTGCCCTTTGAGTCTGTGAAAAACGTATGCCAATGAGTCAGCTATTATGCACTCATTTCAAGCGGACGCTTAACAACGATAGGCACAAGTGGACGCTTGCGCCAGGGGGGCATTCACGAAAGTACCCAAGGACTATTCACTCACTCATTTATTGTTAAAAATAGGTTTTAAAACCGTTGCTTATGCTATGTGTAAACTGATTGTCCTATCTAGTACGGAGGCAGTGGCTGATGAAATTGCTATTGTGGAGGCTCTTTTTACGGAAGGACTGGAAATATTGCATTGGCGAAAACCAGACTGGACAAGGGAGCAAAGCAACCAGAGACTGGAACAACTTTCACCGAAGTTTCGGTCGCAAGTGGCTCTGCATCAGCATCATGAACTGGCAGAAGAGTGGGGCACGCATCGGTTGCATCTGACCGAAAAAAGTCGGGCAAATGTGTCAGCAAGGCAGTGGGCAGACTGGCGAAAAGCAGGCAAAATACTGTCTACCTCCATTCATACGTTAGAATCATACAAATCTGTATCTTTGTATGTAGACTACCTGTTCTATGGTCCAGTGTTTGATAGCATTTCGAAGCAAAATTATCGGGGCGTAATAGATGCAGATTTTCAACTGCAAAAACAACAACCGAATGAAGCTCAGCGGATTGCACTGGGAGGAATTACAGAAACCAATATGGATCAGGCTGTGGCATATGGATTTGATGGAGTCGCTGTATTGGGTAGTATCTGGGCCAAACCTGAACAGGCAGTAGAGCAGTTCAGACGATTGAAAGCTGTGGCTGAGAACATTTAGAAGCCCAGAAGGCGTGTCCTGCTTGCGGGCAACATATGTTAGCACAGGATGTATCCTCTATGGAGGCATTTCTGACGCAAGCCTGTGCTTCTGCCACATTCAGATAAGTGTCCACTTGTCGTCCGGCTAGTTGTCAAGCGGACGCTTGACTTATCTTATGCACAAGCGGATGCTTGCGCCAGAAAAGCCCCAACAGGGCGTAATACGTTAGCAAAGGGTGTAGCCCTGTGAACGGTGAACCCGAAACATAAATAGTTTAATAACCATTTACCAATCAACCATTTAGCTATTTTCAACCATACACTAAATGGAAACCAGCACATATATGCAAATCCATAAACTCCAGTACATTTCTCAGGGAACTACGGTTTCTGAACAGATTACCCACATCCGTCAGGCTTTGGCTGGCGGGTGTCGCTGGATTCAGTTGCGTTGGAAAGAGGCAGACAAAGACCAGATCTTGGAAGCCGCTGCAGAAGCCAAAGCCTTATGTACCGCCTATGAGGCTACGCTGATTATCAATGATTGGCCAGAAATAGCCAAACTCGTAGATGCCCATGGCGTACACCTGGGCCTGACAGATACGTCTGTGCAGGAAGCCCGGAATATGCTGGGTGCAGGTAAAATTATTGGCGGTACTGCCAATACCTTTGCAGATGTACAACAACGTGTCGCCGAAAAATGTGATTATGTAGGACTAGGTCCCTTTCGGTTTACCTTGAGCAAAGCCAAACTGAGTCCGATTCTGGGGCTGGAAGGCTATCGGGACATCCTCAAACACATGCGTTTACAAGAGATTTCCATTCCACTGATCGGCATCGGAGGTATTCGGCTGGAAGATATTCCGACTCTGTTGCAAACAGGTGTACACGGCATAGCCGTTTCTGGGCTCATTACCGAAAGTCCAGACAAAAAATCAACCATTCAATCTATTCAACAGGTACTTCATGAAACCCCTATATCTTTCGAATAAACTATTTTCGTCCCGACTGTTTCTGGGTACAGGCAAGTTTGCCTCTGTCCAACAAATGCGGGATGCCATTGTAGCCTCTGCTTCTGAGCTGGTTACTGTGGCTTTGAAACGGGTAGACATGCACAACAGCCAAGATCCGCTGCTGGAACACATCCACCTGCCAGGCGTAAATCTGCTGCCCAATACCTCTGGTGTTCGAAATGCCAAAGAAGCTGTTTTTGCCGCTCAATTGGCCAGAGAAGCCCTGGAAACCAACTGGGTAAAGTTGGAAATCCATCCTGATCCCCGCTACCTCATGCCCGACCCCATCGAAACCCTAAAAGCTACCGAAGAACTAGCCAAATTGGGGTTTGTGGTGTTGCCATACATCCATGCAGACCCTGTACTGTGCAAACGCCTGGAAGATGCCGGAACAGCGGCTGTCATGCCGCTTGGCTCACCAATTGGAAGCAACAAAGGGCTAAAAACTATTGATTTCCTAGAAATTATCATTGAACAAAGCAAAGTACCCGTCATCATAGATGCCGGAATTGGGTCGCCTTCAGATGCAGCTCAGGCCATGGAACTAGGAGCCGATGCAGTGCTGGTCAACACCGCTATTGCTGCTTCTGAGAATCCGGTGCTGATGGCACAAGCCTTTAAAATGGCCGTTGAATGCGGACGCATGGCCTACGAAGCTCGTCTGGCCAAACCTGTCAGCCATGCTGTAGCTTCCAGCCCATTAACAGCTTTTCTGGATGAATAAGAAACTTTCATTTGCCGCAAGGACGCTAGGAAACTGTTTTACAACAACTACAGCTCACAACCTCGCTTGGCACAAACCGAGCCTTGAGCAGATACATTCTCTTTATCTTCTTTGCGTCTTTGCAGTAAAAATTATTGACTTATGACTGATTTTCAGACTATTTTCGATACCTACGACTGGCTTGACGTGCAAACGTCTATCTACAGTAAAACGGCAGCAGACGTAGAACAGGCATTGGCCAACCCACGCCGCACACTGGAAGATTTCAAAGCCCTTCTGTCTCCAACCGCTGCTCCATACCTGGAACAGATGGCACAGCTAAGCCGACAGGCAACCTTGAAACGGTTTGGCAAAACCATCCGACTGTTTGCGCCTATGTACCTCAGCAATGAATGCCAAAACATCTGTACCTACTGTGGATTTAGCTTTGACAACAAAGTAAAACGCCGTACCCTGACCGACGCCGAAATTCTGGCCGAAGTAGCTGCCATCAAGGAAATGGGCTTTGACCATATCTTGCTCGTGACAGGAGAAGCCAACCAGACGGTGCATGTGCCCTACTTCCAAAATGCCCTTCGACTCATACGCCCGTTTTTCTCCAATATCTCTATCGAAGTACAACCACTGGATCAAGCTGATTATGAAACACTTATTCAGGAAGGATTGTATTCGGTGCTGGTCTATCAGGAAACCTACCACCGCAATAAGTACAAAGCGTATCATCCCAAAGGCAAAAAATCTAACTTCAATTACCGCCTAGATACCCCCGACAGGCTCGGTAAGGCAGACATTCACAAGATTGGGCTAGGTGTATTGCTTGGACTGGAAGATTGGCGAACCGACTCGTTTTTCTGTGCCGCCCACCTAGATTATTTGCAAAAAACCTACTGGCAAACCAACTATTCGATTTCGTTTCCACGGATTCGTCCAGCAGAAGGCATTACCACACCCGACCTGATTATCACAGACAAAGAACTGGTGCAGCTCATCTGTGCCTACCGCCTGTTTAATGAAGAGGTAGAACTTTCGATTTCGACACGCGAATCCGAAAAATTTCGTAACCACATCATCCAGCTAGGTGCAACCACCATGAGTGCAGGTTCCAAAACTAACCCCGGAGGCTATGTTATAGAACCGGATACATTGGAACAATTTGAGATTTCAGACGAACGTTCGCCCAGCCAAGTAGCAGAAGTGATTGCCAGTCAGGGCTATGAACCCGTCTGGAAAGACTGGGATCGTGCGTATTTTGTCTGAATCTTGATTTGCTTGATTAAAAGATTACCTAGATTATAGCTTGATTCATCAAAAAAATCAAGGTAATCCTGAAATCCTACAAATCAAGGTTCAGACAATAATCAAGGTAATCCTTCAATCCTATGAATCATGGTTCAGACAAAAATCAAGGTAATCCTACAATCCTACAAATCAAGGTTCAGACAAAAATCAAGGTAATCCTACAAATCAAGATTCAGACAAAATCAAAGTTCAGACAATAATCAAGGTTCAGACAGCGTATGATCAGAGAAGAATACATTCGATATAGTCGTCAGTTAATGTTGCCGGAAGTAGGCGTACCCGGACAGGAAAAAATCAAAAATGCCCGTGTGCTGGTTGTTGGGGCTGGTGGACTGGGCTGTCCGGTGTTGCTGTATCTGGCTGGGGCTGGTGTAGGAACGATTGGCATTGTAGATTTTGACAAAGTAGAACTCCATAACATCCATCGGCAAATCTTGTATGGCGTAGATGATATTGGCAAGCCCAAGGCCGTCGTTGCTGCTGAAAAACTACTAAAACACAATCCACACATCCACTGCATTGTACACGAAACCGTCCTGAATGAGGAAAACGCCGATACCCTGATTGCAGACTATGACTTGGTAGTAGACGGTTCAGACAATTTTTATACCCGGTATCTGGTCAATGACACCTGTGTAGCCCACAAAAAACCCCTGGTATATGGCAGCATATTCAAGTTTGAAGGACAGGTGTGTGTGTTTAACTATGAAGGCAGCAAAAACCTGCGAGATATTTACCCCGAACCTCCTAACCCCGAAGACGTACCCAATTGCAGCGAAGTAGGCGTGATTGGTGTATTGCCAGGCGTGATCGGCACCTTAATGGCTACGCATACCTTACGGGTTATTATCGGCTTGGGAGATTCCCGCAACCAGATGATGGTCATTAACCTCTTACAAGATACGTTTATGAAACTCAAGTTCTGATTTTTTATTTTTGTACCGTTTTGTTCAGCCAGTTGGCCACAAAAGACAGGTATTTTTGTCGTTCTGGCTCGTGGTGCAGTTCATGGTACCATCCTTCCCAAGGCTGAAACGTAATATAATTCGGGTTATTTTGGGCAAAGGCCTGACTCCCCTCAAAAGCTGTCAACCGATCGGCAGAGCCATGGCTGACTAACGTAGGAATGGTTATTTTTGAGGCATGAGCAATAGCCCATTCGCCGGCATCTTTGGCAGAAAGCCCCCAACAAACCGAAATCCTGTCGTGGTTGAGCGGATCGGACAGATACTTTTCCACCTCTTTTAGATCACGGGATATACCCTTCACATCCAGTCCGTTAGACTGCGTAAAAGCTGGATAGATACGATTCATGGCATTACCCATAGTGAGTACTAGTGTCGAAACGGGCACAGGCAACCGAAAAAAAGCAGCACTTAACACCAAGGCTTTTATGTCAGGTTTTCGGCGCAACACAAAGTTAGCCGCCTGATTTCCACCCATACTATGGCCGTATACAATGCATGGACGTTCTGGAAAAAGAATTTGTGCATTTTCAAATAAAAGCTGAATATCATCTAGCAGTCTGTCGTAGCTGGGCGTTACCCCTCGTTTGCCACCAGATCGGCCATGGCCTCGCTGGTCAAAAGTAAATGTAGCCCATCCATGATGGGCAAAGAACTCAGCTACAGGCTCATAGCGGCGACAATGCTCACCCAAGCCATGTATCAGACAGATGATTCCAGCAGGATCTGGTGGCTGCCAATAACCACCATACATTTGAATGCCATCGGATGTTTTCCAGGAAAGTTCGTTGAAACGCATAGGCTCAATTAAAAAGTAGAGCCTAAAAATAAGAAAATACCTGAAAATCAAGCAGGTATTTTCTAAGAACTTGTTTTAAAATGAGATTGGGGTTGCTAGCACTGATATATAGGCACAAACCACACATTGAAAACGAGCCAATAATATGAGTTTTTTTGAATTACTCATTTGCTAGCTTGGCTCATTTACCATTTAAAAAAAAATCTTACGTACAGATTATCAATGGTGATCATGTGTACACTGGTGAATCTGACGGAGGTTGAGTACATGGCCTATGATAAGGAGAACTGAACCTATATACATAAGAATGGAAGCAAAAGGAATGCTTTCTTCCCAAATAATACTACCTGCAAAAATAGCCCAAGCCAAAATAAGTAAAATACGCACCATAACCGAAGAAGCCTTGCGAGCTGAAAACCAGACCGCTACAGCCGCAACTGTCAGAAATACATAGTCTAGCCATCGGTATTCGGCATGGGCTGTAAAACTGGCCGCACTGGACAACAGCACAGGCATAATGAGGCAATGAATAATGCACCCAACAGAACCCAAAATTCCAACCCAATCTGCTTTGTGCGTTCGAAATATATTTTTCATTGTATGGAGATCAAAAAACATGTTTCATTTTGAAACAATGTTGCAAAGGTACATGGTAGTTTATTATCTTGCAACACTATTTTAACTTTTTTTGCAACAAAGTTGCACAAAATTCATGAATCTTTTTACACTAAGCTGGTCATACATCCGTCATCGCAAGCTTTCTACGCTGCTCAATACACTGCTATTGGCATTAGGTGTAGGCATTATTATATATTTACTCCTGATTACAAACCAGCTGCAGCGGCGTATGGAAGCCAGTGCCAAAGGCATCAACCTAGTAATTGGGGCTAAGGGCAGTCCGTTACAGCTCATTCTGTGCAACATATTTCATATGGACAATCCGACAGGAAATATTTCCTTGTCTGAAGCCAAGCGTATCACAGCCAATCCAATGATGGTCAAAGAAGCAATCCCGTTGTCGTTGGGAGATAGCTACGAGGCGTTCCGGATTGCTGGAACCACACAGGCCTACCCAAGACATTACCAATGCCAACTAGCTGTAGGTCAGTGGTGGAAAGCCCCTATGGATGTGACTTTGGGCAGCGAAGTAGCCCAGCAGACGGGCATGAAACTCGGCAGTACATTTCATAGTTCCCACGGTCTGGTTGAAGAAGGCTCACATACCCATGACGAAAAAACCTACCGTGTAGTAGGCATTATGCAACCCAATGGTACGGTACTGGATCGTCTGATTCTGACCAGTCTGGAAAGTGTCTGGATGGTACATGAAGAACATAAAGAGAACGAAGAACATGAATCCCATGAAGCACATGAGGAACATTCATCCAAAGAGTCGGCCACTACAGATACCCATGCAGAAGACAAGATGCCTATCATTTCCTTGAATCCCTCTACCCTAGCCAGCAGTGAAACTGATACCACTCGCCAGATTACTGCCATGCTGGTGACCTTTAAAAATCCGATTGCGGCTCTCACCCTGCCACGTCTGGTTAATAGTCAGACGGCTTTGCAGGCTGCTTCACCTGCGGTGGAAATTCTGCGGTTATGGGATTTGCTGGGCGTAGGTGCAGACGTGATCCATTATTTTGCCTACATACTGGTATTGATTGCAGGGTTAAGCATCTTTATTGCCCTCTATAATGCTCTGAACGAACGTCAATATGATCTGGCTATTATGCGTACCTTGGGAGCTTCCCGGTGGAAATTATTTGTACATATGCTACTAGAAGGTCTACTCCTAGCGGCAATGGGTGGTATATGTGGGCTCGTGTTGGGTCATGGAGCGGTAGAAGTTACGGGGCTGTTGCTCAAAGATGTGTCTCAACAGTCACTGACAGGAAAAGAGATTTTGTCTGACGAAGGTTATCTGGTGCTGGGTGTACTAGGCGTAGGTATATGCGCCGCCTTACTACCTGCCCTTCAAACGTATCGGATGAATATTTCTGATACCCTGGCACAGGGTTAGAATCAATGAGTAAATGAGAGAGTGCGTGAATAACTTCTGGCGCAAGCATCCGCTTGACAGGAGTGACTTGGTTGATTGACCAAAGTCTCTCACAGTTCACCGCTGTTCCAGATTTGGAATCTGGAACGAATCTGCGGTGGATTTGTAATCCACCAAAATGCCATAGCATTTTCGGGTGTTAGGCACAGGATCTGTTGGTGTGTGAGACTCACAAGGTGTTTGAATCAAACGGCTCTGACAAATGCTATCGCATTTGGT
>JACCDR010476439.1_pt1 | contig 19826 bp, 20 predicted proteins | sample 7446431 | NCBI WGS metagenome assembly JACCDR01 (sample SAMN15323443, study PRJNA562643) | freshwater metagenome | isolation source: river surface water | place: USA:Blue River Watershed | collected 2017-08-17 | reverse complement strand
TGATGCGGATGTACATTATGTGGGGCGAGAAAAATGGCTACAAGGTAATAGAACAAGACTCGCAAGCTGGTGATGTAGCTGGCATCAAATCTGTCACCTTACAGTTTGACGGAAATCTGGCCTATGGCTATCTGAAAGGCGAAAATGGGGTGCATCGGCTGGTACGCGTATCTCCCTTTGACTCCAACGCCCGCAGGCACACCTCTTTTGCTTCGGTGTATGTCTACCCGCTGATTGACGATACTATTGAAATTGATGTCAAGGATTCTGAAATTGAGTGGGCCTTTGCCCGTTCCGGAGGTGCAGGTGGCCAGAACGTGAACAAGGTAGAAACCAAAGTACACCTCTATCACAAACCCTCAGGTATTACGATCACCAATCAGGAATCTCGTTCACAATTGCAAAACCGTGAGAATGCCATGCGTTTACTAAAATCTCAGCTATATGAGGTAGAAATGCGGAAACGCATGGAAGCCGTAGCTGAAATTGAGGCAGGTAAAAAGAAAATCGAGTGGGGTTCACAGATCCGCAGTTATGTACTTGATGACCGCCGTGTGAAAGATCACCGTACGGGTTATCAGACCTCCAATACAGAAGCCGTTCTAAACGGTGAAATTGATGCGTTTTTAAAAGCCTGGCTGATGGAACAATAAAAATTCTCCCCTATAACAAAAACGCCATTGGTTACGTACAATAGACACCAATGGCGTTTTCGTTATGTAATAAAAGTAAAGAGCCCTGAAAACCAGCAACTAGGTTAGTTTATTATCTATTTCATTACTTCTAAAACCCTATGAACATCTGCTTGTATTCCAACTACAAAACCGTATTTCTTTTCTGTAGTATTTTTCTGGGCAGTCTTTCCCTAGCAAACGCACAAACCTTCAGCTTCGGTCCCAGAGTGGGTCTCAATCTGAGTGACATCGAAGGTAAAGGAGCTACAGGATATGGCATTAAGCCTGACTTTGCAGTGGGTCTGGTATGGAATTCTACCCGAGAAAAGGCCCTCAATCTGGGTGGTGATATTTCTTTCTCACGCCAGGGAGCCCGCATACGTGACTCCAACATTCTTACCTCTCATACGCATTTAAATTATGTAAATGTGAACCTTTTGTTTAAGTATTATTTCTGGTCTGACACCCGAACTACTCCTGTACTTTATGCGGGTCCACAAGTCGGGTATTTGATTTATGCCTCCAATAGTCGGGCGGGTACACAAACCGATCTTTTTAAGAAAACGGATGTCAGTGGTGTTTTAGGAGCAGCCCTTCGTGTAGATATGAGCCGCTGGTGGTGGACACTAGACGTTCGTTTTTCCCCAGGCATTACTTCAATTATCAAAACAGGCCCTATGATTCGAAACTCTGTGTTGTCTGTGAATAATTACTTTGAATTTGGTTCTCAGACCAAGAAAAAAAGAGGGCGACATTAAAAAGTCTTTTCCATCAGCTGTATATAACTACAACTGATGGAAAAGATGACCACCTTACCACCACACCTGCTGGCCATTCACATAAGTAAAAATGCGTTCTTCTGTACCCCCTGTGCGGTTGTGCAACAGAAAAAGAGCATTCCGAGGCACGTTCTGGAAAGTCAGGTGAGTTTGTGTAGCTATTTGTATGCCCAACGACTGCCAGCCTTGATCCCAGTACAACAGCTCGTATTCGTCTTTAGGTTTGATGCCGTTTCCATCTGCTGGAGGACTGAAATCAATCTGTGTAATCTGTGTTTCATTTCCTACCCCCAAATCATAGCCAATCCAGCCACCTTTTTCGTCCTGTGAAGTAAATCCAGTCAGCACATCCCCATCATCAATACCTTGGGGCTTTCCGGTTTCCATGCGTATGCTATGTATCAGTTTGCCTTTTAAAATACTAGATTTGTGCCCAGCCAGGTTTCCATATAGATACAATTCATTGATTCGGCATAAATGACTTGGATTCAAAAAACGCACATAACGGAATTTTTTTGTATGCTGTATCTGCACTGACTGCACATTGGCAACAGGGACAGTCTGAATGGTATATAGGTTTACAGCATCCGAAAAATCAGCATTGTTAGCTCCTTGAAACACCCCTCCAATTGCTTTGGTTAGTTCCTTTTGTACTACTTGTGAGAGGTTATACTTTCGGGTTAAGGTAACTGTCTGTGTATGGCTGCTATCAGGAATCAAGGTTTTTATTTGGCCATTTTTTTGCAGAATAAATGCGTTCCCTGCGGGTATCAGTTTTTGGTGCTGATAAACCATCGGCACATATGTAACTTCTCGACCCATGGCTGTAAATAGGGCTTTTCCATCTGATTGAACCCTAGCCCAGTGAACAGGTATCCAATTCTGATTATTGAATATACACACGTAAGCATACTCAGGTTTTGTATCTGAAACGATTGATAGGGTCACATTAGTAAGGGGATCATTGTATTCACTGGTGACATCCTTCATATACGAATCCCGAAAGAAAAGCGGAATCTCGGTTTCCGTCTTTACTTGCATAGCTAGACTGAGAGACTGTTTTTGCTGGGTAATACGGTATATTTTGGCCACTTTCTTGATTGTATTTGCCTTATGTGGAGCTTCGCCTACCTTAGCCAGATGAGGTTCATCTGCAGCTTCAAAAGGATAGATTTTTCCATTAGGCATAATAAGACTACACCACAAATGCCCTGAAGCAGAATTGGCCCAATTGGGTGTAAAGTCTATTGCTACTGGTATACCTAATGTTCGCATAGCTGTAACTGTAGCAAAAACCTTGTGTGCACACTTGCCTGCTTTGAGTTTTTTCAGATCACTCCAAGTCATCACACTGGGATATTCATTCAGATTGAGGGTACTAATTTCCTTGATCAAAGCCTGATTAAGTAGGCTAGTAGCTTGTTTTATATCAGATACATGCTGTGAGATAGAATCATATTTGTGATACAGCATCTTCCGCCAAGGCTCCAACGGCTCTTCAAATACCCGGTAGGGCAGAATATATTCGCAAAATATCTCAAAAGAGATAGTATTTACCCAAGGACTTTGTTGCCAGCTTTCAAAGGCATAGTCAATGTTCTGAATTAGATAATCTGCCTTTACTGTATTTAAATCCGACTTTCTGATCCAATCAGGTTGTTGCAGGGAATCTATTTCTTTTTTAGTATCAGTCCAGATTTTGCGAATCCGGTTTTTCCAGACTAGGTCATTGTCCGCTTTATTTAGAATTCCCTTTTTCCAGAGTTGATCTGTTCGTTCAAAAAACAGTTGATACGCCTTGTAGCCTTCACCAGCTAATGTATGCTTATTTTCCATGGTCTGAACCAGAAAGCTAGCCGCCTGTAATTTGAGGCTATCGGCAGCATTGTTCGCATAATGAATAAATACCTGTTCTAGTTGAGAACGATTATTTCCAGCCTTTTGGAGTACCTGTTCTACTTTTACTGGTAGCTTTGTTGAGGCATATGTAATCAATTGCAGTCTCAAAGAGTCTGCCGTATATTCGTTGGTGCTATCAGAAGATGACACACATCCAGCCCAGAAAAACAAGTTCAATAGAAGTATATATTTTGTCATTGGAGTATACGTTTTGCTTCTTGCTGAATATATTTAGCCCTAGGATTATTTCCTACCTTAAGAGGAGTAGCTAAAATAGCCTTTGCCCAGAATTTCATCTTTTCAATGTTATGTATTTTCTGATATAGTTGCATTAGTTTATACTGAGGTGTAAGCAATATGGGTATCCGATAGTGAGATTTGAGATACATTTTTTCTGCTGCGGCAACATTGTGTAGTTGCTCATAATTTTCGCCCAAGTTTTCATAGAGCGTATACTGAGAATAATATTGGCTACAAGTTAGTAGTTTTTCAGTAGACTGTCGTAGATCAATATCCCTAAGAAATAGGCCATAGTCATAGAGAAAGTATTCATTTCTAAACAGAAATTTATTTGCCTTTTCAAATAGCACTTTACTTTTTTCTGGGTTTTCATACTGAAGGAAATAAGCATCTTGCCAATACACCATACCTTTGTAGAAATACCCCCCTACTAGCAAAAGAATCATCCAACAGACTCCAAATAAAGTTATAGATGTATAAGAGAAAGAGCCATATACTACTTTTGAACGATAGTACGAAGACAGGATAGCCAGTTGATTGAGTAATAATAATTGAAAACAAATAAAATGAAACGGATAAGAAACCTGAGCAAACACAAAAAAAATGATAAAAAAAGTAGTGATGGAAAATCTAATCCAACTTGGCATGAACTGATCTTTTTTTCTTTTTCTAAGAACAATCATTCCTAATACAAGTACAAACATCCCCCCAACACAACCATTCTCAACTAGAAATTGGAGGCATTCATTAAATGCAAAACCAGGATTACCAGCTAACCATATTTCATTGAAACTACCCAAGCCAGTAGCAAAGTATCGTTCCTGATAATTCATATATAGGCTATTATATTGCCTAGAGCCTATTCCAAACCATACATTATCCTGAAATAACTGGAAATTAATTTTCCATATAAGCAATCTACCACTTACAGAATCACTACTTTTCAGGCTCATAATACCATATACCATGATAAGTAGCAGCAGCCCTATAAGAACCAAAAAAACTCTTGGATATCTTATATATGGTTTCAGCCACTGAAAGCCATATAACAATCCTGACAGTGTTAAGCCAATCAGAGCGGCTCTAGAACCACTTAAAACAATTACAAAAACTACAAAAACTGCTATAAGCAGTATGCCTCCTCGATATATTCGTTGTAGAGAATTATAGAAAAGCAGTCCTATAAATGAACCCACTCCACAGGCAAGAAACCCTCCAAAAGTCCCAGGATTAGAGAAGAATCCACTTATGCTGTATAAAGCATTGTCTGACTCCACCCATCCTATCCATTCTAAAAACCCATAGATAGACAAAAGGCTAACCAGCAGCCCTGAGCAGGCATAATACCAAAAAATACGTCGGGGTGTCCATTGAAGCATTCGGGTCACTACATAATAACCCATTAGGGCTAGTTGAATACTAGTATTTATATTTATGGAATAGCCTGTTCGGAAAATAGTACTTAAATTAAGGAAGCCCATTAATAAAAGTATACTTATGTCCAGCACGTTCAAGGAAATCTTTACTTTTTGGCTGATGCACAAAACTATAGATAACAAAGCTATCAGCTGGTAAAATGGATGCATTTGATTAGCAAAATGCCCTCCTGCATTATTAAAAAAGACAGTACACAGTAATATTCCAACTAAAAAAAGAATAGCCCATTCTATCCTTATATATTTGATATAACGAACCAATAACATGAGTAGATCTAGAAGAGGAATGAACCAGAAAAAGGCTTGAATAATTTAGCACCTCTACCTTGGAAATACAAGATACAGGTGCTTCTGGGTGAATAAAGAATTTGTATCTTTCCTGAACAATTCTTTAAATGATATAACTTTTCTTATATCACATTAGGTTACTTTTAGCATTCATAAACTACACCCCAACACTCTGTATAAGAGTAGTATACACCATCATCCTCCCATTCAATAGTTATACATTCCTCATATGAACATATATCTTGTACACGTCCAGATAGGAAAACTGGCTTCTTAATCACTGCCGCTTTTTTAAAACCTTCAGATTTGTTGGCGGTCTTAAAAAGTTCCTTATCTAAGGCGTTGAAATAACCTTTCCAAGAAGCATGCTGCATATAGGGTGTTTCTCTATCTTTAGGAGCAATAACTTTGTAAGTCATTTTATCATTTTCATAACTTACAACTAGAATATTTGCAATTTTATCCTTTTCTTCTGACTTTATGGGTATCACAAGAACCGGAGTGGTTTGCCCATCAAAAACAATGGCTTTTCCATCTTTCCACAGAGGTTGTCCATTAATTTTATCTTCTAGGCCTACATTCTTAAGATCACTAATTGCTCTATTAGTCATCGTACTAGTGCCACTATATTCCCAAAAAGTCCTAGGTTGCGGTGACACTTCTTTTTGTGAACAAGCTTGCCATAAAAGCAAGGAAAAAAGAACAAAAACAAATGAAATCTTTTTCATAAAAGTATAAAGATATAGGTAAAAAATAAATAAAAAATAAGTAAAAAATTATAACATTAAAAAATAACTACATTTACTTAAAGCATTGCAAACAGGAAAGACACAAATTTTTAAATAATTATAAACGCAAATACATTCATCTATAATCATATTTTTTTATATACTAAAAACAATCTTCATCATAACACATACAATTCAAGGCAACTAAAAAGAAATTTATTGCAACACAATTAAAAATCAATAATAGTCGTGAGAGTAGGAATGGAAATAAAAGTATCTCTTTTGGAACCGTTTTGAACAGAGACATTATCTAATGCCACTACGGTACTTTTCTTTAAAACAAGCTTGGTTGAAGGAGTAGAAGGTTTCATGATTATTACGGGTTTTAAGGTGAAAAAATTTTTATCTAAGTATTTATCTTTCAAGTGTTTGGCTCTTGTGCCGTGCTTGATGATTCAAATATGCAGGATTCGATCGGGCTACTAAAAAATGTTACACCAACCCGACGATTCAAGGTACATAAACCTTTTTTTCGAAGGAAAACTCTAGAAAAAGAGGAGAATATAGTCTTTATCCAGTATGAAAAGGGTATATCTTTAAGGTTACTTTCTGTAAGAAGGAAAGAGGAAATGTAAACAAACACGCAGAAAAGAGTCAATCCAGGTATTTACGCAGACTTTTTTCGATACCTGACAGGTATCCAGAGCCAAACAGATTGAGATGAACCAGAAGCGGGTACAAATTATAAAGGTCTATGCGTTCCCGAAAGCCAGCTTCCAAAGGGAAGGTAGACTGGTAAGCTTTATAAAAGTCAGGTTCAAAGCCGCCAAACAGATGAGTAAATGCCAGTTCGGCTTCTCGGTTTCCATAATAGACCGCAGGGTCAATCAGGCAAGCGTAGCCGCTGGCATCGGGAAGTACGTTGCCGTGCCATAAGTCGCCGTGTAGTAGGGCTGGTTTTTGATCTGGCAGCAGAGCTGGTAATTTTTTATATAACTCTTCAAACCTATCATATACTGCCCCAGGCATAACTTGGTTGTACATGGCCAGTCCAACTTGTGGCTTCAGGCGACATTCAATAAAAAAATGAATGCCGTTTGGGTTAGGCGTATTGGTTTGTGTGAGAGAGCCGATAAAGTTGGAATAGGATAACCCAAAGACTGGGGATGTGTGGGTATGTAGTTGGGCAAGAGCCACTCCTAGCTGCGTCCAGTATGCTGCGTGGGATCGTCGAGAATCTATATACGCCAGAATCAGGTACATTTTCTGGTTATGGCATCCGTAACCGATGACTTCAGGCACTTTGACTTCGCCACTCTGCCGCAACAACTCCAGTCCTTGGGCTTCGCAAGCAAAGAAGTCTTCGGACATGGATTCATTCCATTTGACAAAAAAATTTCCCTGATTGGTATGAACCTTTACAGCCTGATTAATACACCCTCCTGACAAGAAAAAATATTCGTATACCTGCGTTTCATGGCCTGTATGTGCCCATAAGATATATTCCAAAAACTGAAGGTGTTCCAGATGCAGATTATCGAAGTTCATTTCATTGGCTGTCAGGATTTGGGCTCTGGTATGCACCTAAGAAGCTATTTTTCAACCATGAGTAAATAAAAAAACGTTTTACTGGCTTATTTTAAAGGTTTCTTTGCTAGTTGCTAGCCACATAGGTTTTAAAACAGTTTCTTAGGCTACCTTATACCGAATCATGTTTTCTGGCTGTGTAACTGATGTTTTTCTACCAAATATTCAATAAAACCTTCATTGGCTCTTACCAACATCTGGTATACTTTTTCAAAACCTTCCATGCTACCAAAATACGGATCGGGAATGTTTACATCGGAGGCGGCATTGTCAAAGTTACGCATCATAGCTACAGTAGCCTTGCCTTTCCCATACCCAGAATGCCGCGTAACATTTATATAATTGGATTGGTCCATGGCTATAATATAGTCATATTCTTCAAAGTCAGCATCTATGAGCTGCCGTCCACTATGCTGAATTTCTATGCCATGCCGCCGAGCTATCTTTATAGTTCGGTGGTCTGCGGGTTCTCCTATGTGGTAGTCGGCTGTGCCTGCAGAGTGGCTTTGCAAAAGGAAATTCAATTTCTTTTGCACAACCAACTCATTAAACACGCCTTCTGCCAGTGGCGAGCGGCAGATATTTCCTAGACAAACGAATAATATTTTTATCATCCTTTAAAAACAAGCTGGTTAAAGACTAATAGATTAAAAAATTTACTTGTAGCATAAGATACAAGTTTAATAGATTCTAAGGAACTTATAAACGATAATTATCCATTTTCTACCCTATAAATCATGGACAATATACGCCTCCTGTATTATTTTTATTCGAGTAGCAGCCAGGCAGATACAATTACTGTAAGAATAAGAAACTGTATCCTGTCTCAAGATATAATTTCTTGACAGTCAGCAAGTATTCTGTCATCTTTTACAGCTTACCTGTGTATGTACGGGTGTTTTGGCATAAAACTGAATGTTTGTGATACAATTATTTATATACCTAAAAAATTATGTGCTTTTTTTAATATACCTATTCTTTGGTTTTAATTTTTTTAGTTACTTTAGCCCAAATTAGCACCCATGCATATTTTTTTATGACAAAAGAAAGAAATAACTATATTTTTTTGATTGGCATTTTTTTACTTTTTGTATTGTTAATCGCAGGCAAGTTCAATCACTCTGGTAGTCGGTCTACGACAGTACATACAGTGAGTAATGATAGTAGTACCATTGTTTTGCCGTTTACTATACCTATAGATCTGGTCAAGAACACTCCTCATTAAGTTTCCAGCATAAGCTTCAGTTGTATACAAGTAGTGAATGTATACAAAATACGCAACTATCTATTAATTAGGACATTAAATTGTTTTGGTAAGAAAGGGTTAATTCTTTTCTGTCACAATTACATATACATCCTCAGTATTTCTTTTCATCAGATACCGTTCACGGGCAAATTTTTCAAGAAGTTGTGGGCTTCCCATCAACTCTTCTCTTTCTTTTTTGACTAGTTCTACTTCCTGTAAATAAAACTTCTTATCATTTTCCAGATCTACGACCTGCTGCCAAAGTTTAAACTGAGAAATCACATCATTTGTGTCAAAGAGAAGCATCCAGAGAAGGAATACCGATGCTGTCGCAAAGAAGAAATTACGGGTAAAAGCTGGTAGTTTGATTGGCATACGACACTTCCACACTAGTTGTATTAAAAATCAACGCCTCTGATCTGAAGAGGAAATCCGAACGAAGGTAATAAATACTGGTTGAAAATCACTAAAAATAAGCAAAAATAATCATTTTTCCGGCCTTACACTGTTCGTGAGCAGCTTTTGGGGACTACTCACGAACAGCAGGCAGCGGTATTACATGTTTATTCCGGGAAAATATGCGGTATCACCCAATTCTTCTTCAATACGTAGGAGTTGGTTGTATTTCGCCATACGATCAGAACGGGAAGCAGAACCTGTCTTGATTTGTCCAGTATTGAGAGCCACAGCCAAGTCAGCAATGGTACTGTCTTCAGTTTCGCCTGAACGATGTGACATCACACTCTTGTATTTATTACGTTTGGCCAGATTTACAGCATCAATGGTTTCTGTGAGTGAGCCAATCTGGTTTACTTTTACCAGAATAGAATTGGCAACACCTTGATCGATACCATCTTGTAGGCGGGTTACGTTGGTTACAAACAAGTCGTCACCTACCAGCTGAATTTTCTTGCCGGCCAGGTCTGTCAGTTCTTTCCAGCCTGTCCAGTCGTCTTCGGCCATACCGTCTTCAATAGAAATAATCGGGTATTTATTTGCCCAGTCATTCCAGTAGTTAGCCATCTGAGAAGAGGTCAGTTTGTCGCCGGTAGACTTCTTAAAATGGTACATTTTCGTTTCCGAATCATAAAACTCTGAACTGGCAGAGTCGATGGCGATGAAAATGTCTTCGCCGGGTCTGTAGCCCGCTTTTTCAATGGCTTGAAGTACAACTTCGATGGCACCTTCGTTGGAAGGGATATTAGGGGCAAACCCACCTTCGTCTCCAACGTTGGTACTCATGCCTTTGTCTTTCAATACTTTTTTCAGGTGGTGGAATACTTCCACGCCCATACGCAAAGACTCTGAAAAGGAAGTAGCTTTGACAGGCATAACCATAAACTCCTGAAAATCAATAGAATTATCGGCATGGCTACCACCATTCAGGATATTCATCATGGGTACAGGCATGGTGTTGGCATTGACGCCACCCAGATAACGGAACAATGGCAGGCCAGCTTCCTGTGCAGCGGCTTTGGCCACAGCCAGAGACACACCCAAAATAGCATTGGCACCTAGTTTACCTTTGTTCAGTGTACCATCAAGTTCCAGCATCAGTTTATCAATCAGGTTCTGTTCGAAAACAGAGTACCCGAACAAGGCTTCTGCAATGACCTCATTGACATTGGCAACGGCTTTCAGTACTCCTTTGCCCATATAAATTTTCTTGTCATCGTCCCGTAATTCTACGGCTTCGTGCGTTCCTGTGGAAGCTCCGGAAGGAACAGCAGCCCTGCCTATTTTACCATTGGAGGTAATTACATCTACTTCTACGGTAGGATTGCCACGGGAGTCCAGAATTTGTCTGGCTCTGATTTCATCAATAAAAGTCATGGTGAAGGTTAAGATTAAGAATTAGTGAGTAACAATTATCCGATTTGTCTTTATTCTAGAAGCTGTTTGTTGGCGGGCGAAAATTAGGGCTTGTCTAAGGATTTTCAAAAGAAAAAATGCGTTAAATGATTTTATTTTTCATTCTCCCCCTAAAAACCTTACTTTCAACCCATTATTTGTCTTTGGGCAAGCCGTGCAATGAGCCTTACTCAGATTAGAGTATTTTCTACTGATTTTCTTGTGAATATTACAGACAATTCTTTTCGTCCAACTGTGAGTTTTTCTATCGGGAGAGTTCTTCTAATTTTAACCCAGTAAAAATCAATTCATTCAGCCCGTATATTGGATGCGTAGCCCTATCTATCACTTTTCGCAACATATCAAGAGAACGTTGATTCTCAGTCTATGCTTGATGGCAGTCATTGTCATCAGTGGACAGATATATATTAATGTATTATTGCATGAGAATGCCCGAATTAGCCATATAGTCAGTTTGGCAGAACATCAGCGACTTAATGGCCAGCAGATTGTCCGAATTGCTCAAATGGTTGATAAGGAATCACATGCGGGTATAAACATTCGCCAAACCCATAATTTGGATCAATTGCTGGAAGGTTGGTACCAGGTTCAGGTAGGGTTACAGTATGGAGATGTTCAACTAGGCATGCGCAGTACCAAGAGCAAATCGGCACGTCTGTTGCTGGAAAGTGCCGAAGTTCCTTTCAAAGCGATCTATCATCAAGCCCATAAAATTGCTAATCCACAGAAATATACACAGGCTCAATTGTCAGAAGCCATCAGTATCTTGAATGAAACAGAGCCTGTTTATCAAAAAACAATGACAGGTATTACATTGCAATATGAAAAGGAGTTGCGTGATCATATCAGCTGGGTACAAACCGTACAGTACATCCTGCTTGGCTCAGTAGTCCTGATTCTGGTAGGTATAGGTTTCTTCCTCTTCCGCCCCATCACACAAAAAATCAGCTTTTACTTTAGCCAGTTGCTTGATACCACTATTCTTACCAACGAACTAAACCTAGAACTGGAAGAAAAAACACAGGAGCTGGAAGAAAAAAACATGAAGCTGGAAGACAAAACCTTCGAATATGAAGAAGCTCAGAACAAATTGGAGGAGCTGTTTGTCAAACAACGTGAATTAATCTCTCGTAAAAAACGAGATGCCCATAAAATTGCCGAAAAAGAGAAATTTATCCGCTCTGTTACACAGGCAATGCCCGATGTGTTGTACGTGTTTGACCTGATTGAACTTCGGTATGTATTTACAAACAAGCAGATTGCCAACGTATTAGGTTATACACCTGAAGAAATTCAGGATTTACACGGCGAGTTTTTGACTGAGCTGATCCACACCGACGACATCCCAGCGGTGGTTAGTTCGCAACGGGAAGTGGCTCTGTCACGTGACAATGAAATCTTTGCGGTAGAATATCGGATGCGTCACAAATATGGCCATTATGTATGGTTACATGCCCAACAAATGGTTTTTGAAAGGGACGAGCAAGGGGTGGCTATTTTCCTGATGGGTGTCGCCAAAGATGTAACTCAGCAGAAGAAAAACCTAGCAGCTCTGGAAGCCAGCGAATCCCGCTACCGTTCTATGATCGAAAAAGCGGAAGATATTATCTATGAAATGGATGCAGACTGGAATATACGGTTTGTTAATACAGTAGCTGAACGTATCCTGGGATTCAACAAGTCTGACTTAGCCAAGAAAACACTCTGGCATATCATCAAAACAGAATATCGCAAGGAAATTGAAGATATTTACCTGAAAGAAACCGAAACTCGTGCCGTTATTCCATATATTGAGTTTCCGGTACAGAATAAAAAAGGACACGAGGTATGGCTGGGACAAAATGCAACGATTGAATACGATGGAGACCTAGTAAAAACGATCCGTGTCATTGCCCGTGATATTACCGACCGCCGCACTGCGGAAATGGAACTCCAACAAAGTGAACTAAAATACCGTTCGGCTGTAGACAACATTGCTGAAGCTGTATTCCAGATAGATCGTGAAGGCCGATTTACCTTCCTGAACGCCGCCTGGACACATACTACCGGATTTACCGTAGAAGAAAGTTTGGGCAGAATGTACACTGACTTTGTCTATCATGAAGACCGGAAAATAGACATGGAACAGTTTCAGCCCGTCAACAGGCAGGAAGTAGACTATACCCGCCACCAAATCCGTTACATGACTAAAGACGGTGGTTACAAATGGGTGGAAGTATACGCACAAGCCATGCGTACACACAAACAACGGGTACAAGGTGTGATCGGAACCATTACAGACATTTCAGAACAACACCTGAAAGAAGAAAATCTGATCAAAGCCAAGGAACAAGCCGAAGAAATTGCACTGGCTAAGCAAAATTTCCTCTCCATGATGAGCCATGAGATCCGGACACCCATGAATGCAGTCATTGGTATCACGCATCTGCTGCTACAGGAAGACCCTCGGCTCGATCAATTAGAAAACCTGAATGTACTCAAGTTCTCCGCAGATAATCTATTGGTACTTATCAACGATATTCTGGATTATAGCAAAATAGAAGCTGGTAAAGTAACGTTGGAGGAGGTAGAATTCCGCCTACCCGACCTGCTGGTCAGTATTGAACAGTCTATGGTCCATAAAGCCCATGAGAAAAACATTGAACTTATCACCTCACTTCACGAAAGTCTGCCAGAAAATGTAATAGGCGACCCTGTGCGTATCAGTCAGATTCTGAACAACTTAGTCAGCAATGCTATCAAATTTACGACCCGTGGACTGGTAAAGATGGAGGCAAAAGTGAAAGAAAGCACCGAAGACTATGCAGATATAGAATTTTCTGTGAGTGATACAGGAATAGGCATTGCCCCTGACAAGCTGGACCATATTTTTGAAAGCTTTACACAAGCCAGCAGCGACACTACCCGCAAGTTTGGTGGAACGGGACTAGGACTGGCCATTACCAAACGTTTACTTGCCTTGTATAACAGTGATATTAAAGTAGATAGTGTGGAAGGATTAGGTTCCAAGTTTTTCTTTGTCCTGCGTCTGAACAAAGGAAAAGCTGGCCAGAAACGGAATCAGTCAGTAACTTTGTCTAATGCCCCTATTGATTTGAGTCACATCCGGCTTTTACTGGTCGAAGACAACGATATTAATACACTGGTAGCCACCAAGTTTTTGAGCCATTGGGGTATTCTGCCAGACTATGCGGTCAATGGGCGGGAAGCTATTGAGAAAGTAAAAACCAAGCAGTATCATATTGTATTCATGGATCTGCAAATGCCCGAAATGGACGGTTACGATGCAACCAAAGCCATCCGTGCCCTGTCAGGCGAGTATTTCCAAAAACTGCCTATCATTGCCCTGACAGCCTCTGCCATGGGCGACATCAAATCTAAGCTGATCGCCATTGGAATGAATGAATACTTGACCAAACCATTCAATCCCAGTGAATTATACAGCAAAATCCTGCGGTTTACCGAACATTCCGAAATTCTGAACGTAGAAGAGGATACGCCTATCATCGCAGCAGAACTGGTTTCGATGCCTACCATGATTGAATTTGACAAGCTGGAAGAACTGGCAGGAGGCAACATGGAGTTCAAAAACGAGCTGATAGAAAAATGTATCCAGGCACTGCAACAATTGCCGCGGTACTATGCCGATGCCATTAAAGCAACGACCAGTGATAAATTGGAAAAAATGGATCATAAACTCCGGCCTACGTTCCACTACCTGAATCCACAGGAGTTAATGCAGGAACTCCGACACGGCCTAGAACTGCTCAAGCAGAAAAAGAAAGACAAGGAAGCTTTGAAAATTTCCATGCAACGAGTCGAACAACTCTGTTTGCAAGGCATTGATGAGCTCATGCTCTATCTGAAAAAAGAAACAACAAACGCCTGATTATAGATTTTTTGTCACTACAAAGACGCTAGGAAAGATTTTTAACCCTTATTCTCCTAGTGTCTTTGCAGTGACAAAAAAATCATGGTTCAGACAAGCCATTGATCTTCAGGCTCAATTTGCCTTTGGCCGTAACAACAGCCAGAATAGATTGAGGGGTAATAATGACCTCACCTGGAACCAATTCATCTAGTTTTCCATTCAGAAAAACTCCTTTATAGATTTGATTATTAGACAGTTGTGTCTGAATATTTTTCTGGGCAACTTCCAGTTTATTCCCAACTGGAAACCGAAGTTCAGCCTGCATTCTTCGTAACAACGTTCCATGCAACATCCAACTAGCGGCTTTGACAAGTTTGTTTTTCGTATCCCAGGCAAAGTCTAAATTTTGCATTTCAATAGCTTGTGTCTGAGCATTATACACAGGCTTTCCTATTAGATACAACGTACCTGTCAGACTTCCCGAAATGCCTGCTTTTATCACTAAATCGTCTTTGTTTCCATACAATTCTACGGATGTGAAGGTAAGGTTATATTTTCCACGCTGAAAATCAAACGATTTACCTATCAGTTCAGCTGCCGCCATTCGGGTAGCAGCCTCATGAGAAATTTCACTGGTCAGCCCGATCTTAAAATCATTGGCTTGCTCAGTCCGTATCTGGCGTAGTGGAATAGCCGCTACTGTAGACACAGCAGGTTTTTTGCCCACAAGTGTTTCGGTATAAGCTTTCATGCCCACATGCAGCGTCAAGGTTTGGTCATTGGCTTTGATGTCAGACATCCACATTTCCAGTGGTGTGACACGCAGCCACGCATCATACTGCTGAGACAACTGCACAGGCTGATGGGCCAGTTGCCATAGTTTTTCTATATGCTGCCGTAGATTCAAATGCAAGGCCGCTTGCTCGTCCAGTTGGGTAGCAATGGTAGCCTGTTCCCGGTCAATGATCCGCCCCACCATGCCGGTAATAGGCACCTCAAACATAGCTACACTGATATACGGTTTTTCTACCCATTCATAGCCACTAGCTAGGGTTTTTGTGTGTAATTGCCAGTCTGGGGTTACAGAGAGGTGTATTTCGAAACGGGCGTTCAGCGAAAATTCTGTTTCGGGATAACTCTTAAAACCCAGCATATTCACGCCTTTCTTTGCCCAGACTTTGAGTGGAGCAGTCAGTATAAATACATCCTGAAAGGCTTCTATATGCAACGGCTCCCGTTTCCATACTTTTAGCAGCAGCTCATCATTGCCATTGTCTGTCAGACTACTGTCTTCGTAGATCAGGTTTCCTACCTGCCCATTGAGTTGTTTTTCCAGTTCTGCTAGCGGAATTTCTACAGGAACATTGACAACCGATACCAGCTGGGGAGCTTTTGACTGAATGGTTGTATATGTTTCTTCTGGCTTTCCAGGTTCAAAACGAGTTGGGCGGTGGCACGAAAAAAGTCCTGCAAATAATCCCATACATATGATGACAACAGTGAATTTCTGATTCATAGGTGCATAACAACATAAAGGGTAAAAATAGTGTATTTTTTTTATAACTTGTATGGATACACAGGGCTTGTTCATAAAAATAAATATGCTCCTACATAAGCAAAGTGAGTAAAAATATTGCCTCACAGAACTTGTAGAAGTATGGCTGATAGGACTTTGATAAACTCAGTGAGACAAAATGAATGAAATAAGTTTTTTATGAGCAAGCCCAAAAAGCAAACATTCAGAAGAAAATGAGGTACATATGCTTCGCCATTACTTTGCCACTCATTTATTAGAAAATGGAACGGATTTACGATACATACAAGCTCTGTTAGACCACGAAAGCAGCAAAACTACTGAAATTTATACCCATGTTACGACCAAAGGTTTTGAGCAGATAAAAAGTCCATTAGATCAGTTGGATATTTAAGTAAAAATTCCTTCTTTTAAAGACTAGGAACAACATATGCGATTTAAACAAAGTACCATTGGAAACCTGGGCAAAGACCCAGAAATACAAATTCTGGAAGAAGGCATTGCCGTAACCAAATTTTCGCTGGCTACTATGAGTCTTACACCAACAATACAGGCCAGACGCTGACCCCAAACCGAATGGCATAGTATGATTTATCTGGAAAGAAAGCTCAAAACCCGAACCTATGAAGATAAAATGGGCACGAAACGCTATGTAACTGAAATAATTGCAGATAGTTTTATCATACTGGATAAGCCTATAAAGGTGGCAGATATATCGGAAATAAACGCAGATTTTAATCCATAAACGCAAAGGTTGCGTTTATACAAATGTTGTGCTCAATTTAAAAATGAAACTTAAAGAAAGGTCAATACAAGAACTTGAAAATGATTTTTGGCCAGACCAAAAGGAATATCCAACAGGATTGGTTGAGAGATGTCATGCCTATAGAAAAATCAAACTAAAAGATCTTCAAATTCACCAAATCATAACTCTACTGATTCAAGACATTGGATCTGAATATCTGATGCCAATAGCATTAGAACAGATGGAAAATAATATTTCCGAAGAAGACGAATATAATGGAAGTTCGTTTATTCAAAGCATTGACTTTTTCAGTGGTGAAATTTTCAAACGAAATACTGAACTACATAAAGCAACACTAAATCTTCTTGACCGAAAGCAAACGGAAATTGAAAATTTAATTGGTTGGAAACGGTTCAAAAGAATAAAAAGGAACATTGAAGAAAAAAATAACTGAGCATGAACATTTGGCGGCAGTATTTCAAAATATATGATAGATTTCAGTCTGACTATCAGTAGCTTATGCATGTAATTATTCTTTTGTCTTCCCGCAGGGATCTTCGCGCACAGACGACGGCCGCTGTATTTGTGCGAAGATCCCTGCGGGAAGACAAAAAAAAGGCGTTCAAACAGAAAGGAAGCTTTTTTACTCTTCATACATTTTGAAACACAGCCCATTTGGCTATACGCAATGCCCTTCGGGACACTGCGCATAGCCAAATGTTATGCTCAATTAGTGAAATGAAAGCAATCTATTTATTCATAGCAATAATTTTATCTGGGTGTTACGGAGTAAACTCAGAGACTTCCGAAATTGGCTCGATGAGCCCTTCTTGTCTAGACAGCCTAGCTTGGATAAAAATATGCAAACAAAATTCTATTGATAGTATAAAAGACCGAGAATTAATTATAAAACTGGAAGACGTAAAAAATCATTTTATTAAGCCTGAATATATCCTTTACTTTAAGGATGAACCAGAGGAAATAATAGGATGTGACTGGTATTCAATTAGGGTAGTCTATAATAAAAAGATTGCAGACCAGACATTAGACGGGCTCGACCCTCTACTTGGAAATGACGAACAAAAAAGAATAAGAAATCGAGTACTTAAAGAGATAATGAAATATCAATGTAAAGAAGGTCAATTGGAGACATTAAATGCAATGGAAAGAGAAGTTCCCTTTGCAGAATCCCATAAGGACTTTCCATTGAATAAAGCACCAGAAATGACAGAGCCAACATTAATAGATAGAAAATAACTGAGCATAACATCATACTAGAGCATGTTTAAATTTTACAAACCTTTACTAGTCAGCATTTTATGAAGATATCCATTAGTTAGATTTTTTTCAAAAAACAGTATTTTGCAAAATCTACATCCTGACAAATTTAATTTTTAAACATGCTCTTAGCAATAGAGGGGCAGACAGCTGTAAACTCAACATTTGTAATTAGCTTCGCTGAACTTCGTTTCTACTGGGCATTTGTGCAAATATTGGGCTGACGTTTTCCAAATGTCCCACTATCGCCAATATGTAGCTGTTAGCATCAATTATAAAGAACGACAGTGAAAAACAATCTAGAAATATTTAGAAAGGAGTTTTTAGAGGCAAATACTTGGGCTCAGAGAAAGGACGGTATTCCTCTTGACTTGCTCGAAAACTTGACGGATGAGGAACTTAAAATTGCAGAAACTGAACTTATAAAAGTTGTAAGTCTAAAAGACGATTGGCCAATAATCGGACTTGGACACATAAAATCAAAAGACGCACTACCTATACTTTATGACTTGCTTAAAAAGAGTAAGCGTTCAATGAAAGTCACTATTGCACATTCAATTTTTCAAATATGTCAAGACAGAAAAATGATTGATATTGTTCTTGAAACTATGCCGAGAATAACTAACCAATTTGAACTGATTGACGTTTTGTATTATATGCCTGACTTCAAGGACAATCGAGTTACAGAATTGCACAATAGTTATCGTAACCACAAAGAATATTTAGTAGCTTACAATGCGACACAATCCCTTGGTTTACCGACAAAGGAAGTTGTTAAAAAAATCCAAGAAAAGAAAAAACAAAGAAGTTTATGGGACAGATTAAGAGGGAAATAACTGGTACTAACAGCCGTTTTGCAAAAGTGAGGGTTTGGTGCTTCTATGAAAATGAAGTGCTAAATTCAAGCTTTGTGCATCTAGTGAAGTTTGGTACTGAAAACCCCAGCCTTCGCAAAGTAGCAAAACATTATGTCCAATGCGTATGACAGACGACATCTACATACAATCTGACGAAAGTGACGAATTTATTGGTCGCCTAATTAAATCGTTTGACCTAAGTGTTGAGGACTTGGGACTCCGCAGCGGTATGACATTTCAAGAATTCATTGACAACATTACCCAAAAACTTGGCAGACATCCATCCACTGACTGCTCGACACAAATTGTGTTTTACAAACTCAGGCAAATAATGACGAAGGAGTTTGGAATTAGTAAAGACCAAATAACTCGACACGCATTACTTGACGACATTTTTCCGAAACAGACAAGAAAAAAAACGTTCAAACTAATTGGCGAGTATTTAAATGTTGAAATTTCTTATTTTCAAGCTCTGGGCTGGTTACAGTTAACAGGTGTTGCGTTTCTTTTATTAGGATTTATTCTTTTATTCTTTAATCCATTATTCGGTGGACTTCTTTTAATTTTGACCTTACTTATTCTTGATATTTCCCACAAACTGGGTACAAATATCCCAATGAAAACATTCGGCGAATTTGTAGACAGATTAACAAGAGATAATATAATTATTCCCTTTCGGGTGATAAAGTTTAATTTTTCAAATTATTGATTATCAGTCAATTGCAATATTTATCAATTTGTAATCATTTAAATATCAATCAATTACAAATTCTTGATTTGTGAAAATATCGC
>JACCDR012618177.1_pt1 | contig 19828 bp, 15 predicted proteins | sample 7446431 | NCBI WGS metagenome assembly JACCDR01 (sample SAMN15323443, study PRJNA562643) | freshwater metagenome | isolation source: river surface water | place: USA:Blue River Watershed | collected 2017-08-17 | reverse complement strand
TTGCTTCAAGATCAACACCTTTATCAATAATATATTTAATCATTTCAGGTGTTGAATATAGGCAAATTAAATGTATTGGTTTCCAATTATTATTATTTGTCGCTTCAAGATCGACACCTTTGTCAATAATATATTTAATCATTTCAGGTGGCGAGACTCGACAAATTAAATGTATTGGTTTCCAATTATCTGTATTTGTAGCTTCAAGGTCAACCCCTTTATCAATAATATATTTAATCATTTCAGGTGTTGAGTGTCTACAAATAAAATGGATTGGTCTCCACTTATCTGTATTTGTAGCTTCAAGATCAACCCCTTTATCAATAATATATTTAATCATTTCAGGTGTTGAATATTGACAAATAAAATGGATTGGTCTCCAATTATTATAAGTTGTTGCTTCAAGGTCAACACCTTTGTCAATAATATATTTAATCATTTCAGGTGTTGAATATCGGCAAATAAAATGGATTAATTTCCAATTATTATGATTAGCGTCAGGTAAAATATTATGTTTATCTATAATTATTTTAATAATTTCATTTTTTTTGAATATATTAAGAGGAATTTGTGAAAATTTTATATCAAGTGGACGTGAAACATTTAGATATTCATATAGTGTTGATTCATTCATATTAAAATTGATTTTAGATGGCATATATAAATCTTTTTTATGTTCTGGATAAGTATTTAAATAAGAATCAATCAATTGTAAAAGTATTAAATTTTTAGAATATTTTTTATTAATGGGGAGATTAGTGAGTGGACTAGTATTATTGTTAATAAACCATTCCTTTATTGTATCTTCTTCATATGTATAACCATCTTCACATACAACTGGACTATTAAATATCATTTTAGTAATGGGACAATAAATATAATCAGTTATATTCATTAAAATATTTAAAATTTAAGGCGCCTTAAATTTTAAATTTCAATTTTTATTTAAATCAAAGTTTAATCAAATTTAGTATTTTCCGTTTTAATCTTTGGCAGTACATTAACGCTCATAAGTTCCTGGAATAGCAACTTACAAGCATATGGAAGATTAACAGTTGATATCCTTGTATTGTTGTTGCAAGGATGGCATACATAATATTCTTTATCAATTACTCTAGTTGCTAACATACCACAATCATCACATACTTTAAATTGCGCGATATCAGATGTTTCCATCATACGCTCGCGCGTAAATTGACCCATACCGTGGGCTTCAATTGAATCTTTTTCCATCTCTTTCTGCACCTAATTTACGACTAAATATGCGTAAATTATTTTTACGATACACGATATGTATTTTTGGATTCGACCCAAAAATCATGGAACATATAGTGCTTGGTAAAAACACTCTCTCGAGTGGGAATAGACTATACCTTAAGCAATCATCGAGGATGATTAGTCCTCTCCTGCCCACTTCCGTCTAGTCGTTGAACCTTTTCCATACGCTATCACAACGCGGTTAGGAACTTGGCTGCGGATTGACCATATTCTGTGACTTTTTACCATACCTTATGCAGTTAACATAAGCCATCAATAGATTTCTCTACTGATTTGGTATCACAGACCTTATCGACTATTGTCGATTTCGCGTGCTTCATATTCTCAGACTGGGTGATCCATTCTAAGTTTTCGACTCGGTTGTCATTTCTTATTTTATTTTAATGGTTAACTTGGATTTTTTTAATATTATCATTTGTAAGAAAATGCTCTGCTACTATCCTTTGAACATACATATTTTTCTTTTTCCCATTATTACAAAGTGTCACATAACAATAGCCTGATGCATTAACAATTGGCTTTACGTATGTTTTCCTTACATTGTTATAAATTTGTCCTGTTGGAAAAACATAGTATTTTGGATAATCCTTTATTTCTTTTCCAGTTGTTAAATCGACTTCAATAACATTATCATCATCAGCATATTTCCACTTAAATCCACCTGCAGATTCATTTATCTGCAAAACAGCTTTTGATATAGCAGATGGCGTTTTACCAATTGCTTTACCTGCTTCTTTAAGTGAATCAAATGTTGCTATAATGTTATCATTCATATCTAACTGGATTACTCTTTTAGGATGATGTATTTGTTTATTGTGAGCAGAAGTATTTTCTTTTTTAGTTACCCATTCAAGGTTTTCAAGACGATTGTCTAATTTATCACAATTTATATGATTGACAATATCTTTTCCCTCTATTCTGGGTAAAAATGTTAAGGCTACTAATCTATGCACAGTTAATTTTTTTCCATCTTTACTAACAAATTTATAACCATTGCAAATTGATTGTTTTAATATTTTATTTGTTTTTGTGCTATAAATATCACCTTTTTTATTAATTTTATAACCATTGATATTTGGTATATCATAAAAATCGTTCTCCATTGTTATACAATAATCATTTTTCTTTAAACCGAGTTTAATTCAATAATTCTTAAACACGCGAAAACTGGTTGTTCCCGCAATTTGAAAGTGTAGCCATCCATGACGATGACTAGCCCTACAGTTGCCTGCGGACTCTTATAGGCAAGATGTGTTTACCTATCCTTAAACCACCACCCTTTGAACGACCTTCCATTGGTTGTCGTGTAAGAGCTTGACGTGGACCCGTACTACGACTGTTACCAGTCCAGTATTCTAATCCATTTCTTCTAACATAAAATGTTTCATTTGGCATTGTGAAACAGAATACATTTTGTTTCATTTCAACAATGTTAATATCACTTGGCAATACTTGGAACCATTCCACCATATTATCACAATGTACTGATTTCATAAAATAGACATTACGTGTAAAATCAATCATATCCAAACTTGTAATATTCATTGTACCATCATCATATTTATGAGGGAATCTATGTTCCATTGTAACAATAGTATCAATATGTTCATTCAATATATGATAATAATTTCCAGTTTCATTGATTTCATAAAAGTGATTCTTACTTGGTTTCTTGTATGATGTTTTCATCGTATTCATATCGATTGTATAAAGAGTATCGTGTTCATCGATATAGTTGTATTGTTTCCAGCCTTTATTGGTTAATACTTCGTGGTCCATTGTAAGACAATGTACTTTATCGAGCGTCATATGCTTCAATCTCATATAATATGTTGGTCCGATAAATATTTCCGCCTCAATCTTGCGACCTGTAATACCGCAATACATTGTTTCAGTTCCATAAGGCGAGTAGCCCAATTTCTTAAGTATATTGGGCAAGTCTCTGACATTATATTCCATAAATGGTGTTCCATCCATAAACTTACCATCAATTGCACCAATCTTTCCTGCAACAGATTCAATTAATTGTGCAACAGTCATACGAGATGGGATAGCATGAGGATTCATAATGAGGTCAGGAATCATACCTTCCTCGGTAAATGGCATATCCTTTTGAGGTAGTGAAATGCCAAGGGTCCCTTTTTGTCCGTAGGAAGAATTTCCACACCAGGTGACCATTCCATTTCGCCGTATATATATAATACCAGAAGGTACAGTACAACAATAAACTTTACCAGTATAATCAATCCATTCGTCGAGTTGTTTTCCTTGATTTATATTTTTATTGACAAGAGGATTATTTTGTGATTTAATAATTGTTAATTGCCATGCATCGTGAGTAGTAGTAATATTAACACCTTGTTTAGTTACAGCTGTATAACCAACTTCACATTTTAATTTTTTATTACAAGACCATCCTGCATGCAGACATAATCTTTGGAAATCATCGGCTAATCGTGTAGATGATGTATCATATCGACAGGTACCATTATCCATTGTATGACCATCTCCTAGCAGCATACCATTAATGAGAGTTCTACATTGGTTTCTTGTAAGATTCCATACCCAATCTGGTAGTGATTTTTGACAAGCTCCAACGCTCAATTGCTTGAAAAACATAACAATCTGTTTTGTGTAAATTCTCCAGTCATTGATATCATTATCACGTTTGATCATATATTTGCCAATTTTAAAATTCAATTTTTCATTTGCTTTATCAATCGCTTCTTTGACACGTTGCTTGTTTGCACAAATACGTAGATCATTTGACGCATGGCAAACACAGCCTTCTGTTATCCATATTCCGAAAAATATTAACCACGAATCCATATCAAGCACCATATCAGGGCAATCTTCGTACGCTGGAATAATAAACTTATCTATTGGTTTATCAGGTCTAAAATTTTCAACATTCTTCATATAATATCGTCTCTTTCCATAAATTTCTTCAGCCGTATTAATCTCATATCTCTTATTACGATTCCCTGTCCACATACGATGATTTGGTGTTACCATTAAATTGATTTGATTTGAATCAACACTATACATCTTTCCCTCGTAATCATATGATTGAACATCAGTTGGATTATCATATTTAAGAGTATTACCATCCACTAATGTAGCAACCTTGTGCTTCATTGTAACATCTTTAATATTAACCCATCCATCGGTTGTTAATATTTCAGTTTCAGGGTCATAACAGGCGAATTTATCACCAATCATTGGAATACGTTCCATACGCACCCTAACATTATATTGTTCATACCCATCACTATTGTAAATATTTGTATGAACTCTATCAATAACACCAGGAACATTTGTTCTAAATATTTCACTACTATCTTTATAAACTTTGTTATTATTGCCCGTCGGTTGGATGGGCGAAACTTTACCAATAATTATGTCCTCATCATAAATTTCAGTTTCTTCTGGCACATAACCTTTTTCATTCAATTTATCATAATTACCTTGTTTCATACCAGTAACCTTGTTTCGGTCTGGTTTCATAAAAATATCATCTTGAGATGTTGATGGATTCTTTTGAATTTCACTATGATATTTCTTCATACTATTAACGCGGAAAATACCACGGTCAATAGCACTCTGATTAAAGATTAAACTGTCTTCTTGATTGTCATTTATACCAGCCTCGAATAGTTATTTAATACTATTCTCATTAGTTCACTCGTATGCAAAGCATATATGCTTCGCATATGTGCGAACAAATGGCTTCAATGGTTCGCAATTTATACCTAAATTTATGTATTCCGCATAAACTTAAACATTGGATAATAAATCGCTGAGCATTGACATTCTTACGAATGGGATTAGACTATACCTTAAGAGGGTTTATGCATTTATGCAAAGCATTTATGCAAAAACCCCCCCACTTCCATCTAGTCGTTGAACCTTCAACCATTTCACGAGTTAGTCATAAAATGGATGCTTGGCTGCAGATTGTCCTTAAATACGTATCATATCTTTTTACCCTTGGGAACGGCAATTAACCGTGTTCCTCTTATGATTTACACCATAAGAGTGGTAATACGATACTCAGGATTTCCCCGCAATTTGAAAGTGTTGCCCGCAATGTCGCGGACTTGCCTGATACTTTTTCCTATCAGACACGGGCTACAATTAACCCCGTATAACTCATAATCGCCACAATTGCATTCTCACCAGCTGGCAAATTGAGCATATTATTATATTGCATCGCCTCGGTAGCGACAATTGGACGCTGTGGATGGAATAGCACTTGACTGATATCCATACGGTCCTTATAATTTGTAAGATACAAACCAATACTTTGTTTGGCTTGCGAAAAGTTAACGATATTCTTGGTACCGAAATTATGATTAATAAATGGGATACCACAAGAAATCTCACCGAGCATTGTCCATCTATTAAATTCCATATGGGTATATCGGACATATCTGTTATTACCATATCTATTAATGCTATCATCAGTTGGTTTTGTTTTAGCATTTACCATATTATCATACAAATAATTAAAATCAGATGCCAACATAATATATTTAGCACTTTCAATATCTTCATATGAAATAATTTCTGGATGTTTAGCAAGTAATTTATTCCAACCCTTAATAGGTTCGGTTCGTACAAGTTCCTTTGCTTCATCTAAGATTTCTTTAGTAAGAAGAATATCATTCTTCTTAACATTCATCAGAGGACGAACAAGTCGACCTGCATCATAATAAATCTTTAGTTCCTTGTCATCAAAATCCATACAGATAGAGGTGGTCCTATCAAGAACCCCATTAAACTTCTTTTCCTTAAAGAGTTCATATAATGATACTACACTCTTGGTGCAACCAATCCAATCACCATTAACCATAATCTTACACCACTCAGTCATTTCAATTGGATTGATTTCATAAGGATGTTTAAAGTTTTTGAATTCACTAAGAATAGTATCGATGATATCACGTTGTGCTGTGTTCATATTTGTAATTGTACTCATCATTGCAAGACTCTTGACAATACCAATCTTCTTACCTTCAGGAGTTTGGGTGGGACAAATGAAACCATAGGAAATATTATTCACATGGCGAATTGATACCACGTTAGATGTAGATGCATCTAAGGATGGAGACAAAATACGCCGAAGATTGGAAAGAGCCAGAATCCAAGAAATACGTTGCAAGGATTGCGCGACACCTTTCTTTGTGCGATTCATACCCCAAATACCGGTTGCCATTGCTGTCTTAATACCTTGTTCAATAATAGTTGGACGCAATTGATTGGCAACTTGAATTGGTTTTTCATCAGATTGATTCTTACGTTTGAAATTCTTACCGGTTTCATTAAGGGTCTTTTTCCAATTTTGTCTAACAAGTTGACCAATGAGAATGCCTGGTGTTTCAATACGTTTATTTTCAAAACCATCGCGATCATCTGGAATACGACGGTTAAGAAAAACTTGCAACATCTTGTTTGCCATCAAGCCGAGAAAACGAATTTTTTTCGTAATATCATCACCAAGATGAGGAAGAAGATCTTTTCTCAAAATCTTTTCCAAATACATTCTTCTTTGAATATTCGCAACTTGTGGATCAGATGCTGAGATTCGTTTATTCCTTTTTAATTTGGTGATAAGATAATTAACAGCTTCTTCTTTTGTCTTAATAACAACTCCATTTTCATCCACGCACATAGCAATGGATGGACGGAGCATATTAAGCATTTCTACATCTTCCAAATCATAAGTAATATTGGCAATAATATCCATATCAGATTCTAAACCCATCGCGCGCATAATGATAAAGAGAGGGATATCGGCAAATTGTGAATTAGACAAAAGCATATTCCCCATTTTATTAAATTTAATGTTAATGATTTGCAAATTATCAGACCAATCATCAACACGAGAATTAATATGAGCAATAAATGCCTTTCCCATAAATGCAGATGGGTCATGTTTACCAAAAACTAGAATTTTATTATCAACCATTTTTTCCATTGACATTACAACCTTTTCTTGCCCATTTACGATGAAATAACCTCCAGGTTCATATTTACATTCACCAAGTAGATTATTTTTAATATTGGTTGTACAATACTTTGATTTGACCATAATAGGAATGCTACCAATCGCAATATCTTTTTCTAATTCTCCAACATCAGTAACAGTTTTCATTCCAGTTACCATATCCTCTTTTTCAACAAATTGCTGAACATCAGCCATAATTGTACCAAAATATTTAAGATGCTTCTTCCTCGCTTCTCTTGGCGACAATAAATCATTGCCAGATGGACTGGTTGGGGGCTTAAAACGAATGTTCGAACATTTAAACCCGTGAAGATAAATAGTATTTTGTTCCACTTTCTCATAAAAGTAGTTATTTTCTCTCATCAGACTATGGGGAATAATTTCCTCAATTAATTGATGATAAGAACTAAAAAGATGATCATATAAAATGTTCGGTTGCTTAAAATATAAACGTTCCAAACTCCTAAGGTCTTGCTGGGTGAATTTCATTGTATATATATTATAATGTAGGTTTATATATTTTTAATTTTTTTTAATCAATTTTTTTAATCCAATCCCCTCCTATAAATTTTAAGGCTTTTAGTAAAGTAGAACCGGGAATAATAAAGGAACTATGATTTTAACATAAATCATCATCATTTGATATTTGTCTTTTAATTTTCAATAACATATCGACCATTATATCATCTAGACGTTTCATCTTATCTTGTTCTGCAATAACTTGTGAAAAAGATTCAATATCGTTTTCAAAATATGCATCTACAATACGAATGATAAATTTAAATTCATAATTGTTCTCCAAAGTAGGATAATCATTTTTAATTCTATCATATTTATTTTTGGTAGCAACATCATCATTTGCAAGCATATAACACAACATTAACATATATACATTACTTCCCACACAATATTTCAATGCAGGATGATTTATATTTATGTCAATATACTGTTGAAAAATATGAATGGCATCATTATATTGACCTTTTTTACATAATATCATACCGTGTTCTTTATGGGGTGTATTTTTAAGATTATTATATTTTTCTAAAAAGCGAATAATATCACAGTCATATTTAATTTCATCCTGTATATATAATTTAATAATACTATTAATCACTTGTGAATGTATATCAATATCGCCACATTCTTCCGCATATTTTTCGTAACTATTTAATAATTCACTATATTTACCACTTATTTTATCAAATATATTCATATCAATTAACTTTTTAATATTATCCAGTTGTGATTTTTTAATAATACTTTCGTAATTATATTTATAATATTCTTCCAACATATTATTGTATTCATTAATAGTTTTATAATATTCATCATATTTCAGAGTAACAATGTATATATGTAATAATTTTTCATATAATTCTTCGAGTTGCGAATAAATTTCATCTTTCCCATAAAAATAACTAATAAGTTTACTTGTAAGGAATGATTTGTATTTTTTTATATCTTTACGGCATTTTATAATATTAGCATCCATTACTTATATTGTTTCAATATCAATATATTTAATCATCAATTTTTATTTATATAAACTTTAATCAATCAAATTAATAATTGCAGAGGATGACCTATCTGTTTATATAATTCGTTAGATGAATTATTGTCCCCATCACTTAGGAATGCATTTATTTTATATATAATTAGAATCATCAATTCTGATTTTATGTTAATAATAAGTGCACTCGTACTTGACGGGGATAATATTATTAGTTCATTGTCATGATGATAACATGATAAATATTATTCTCTATTTCAGATAATAAGATCCCAAATATAAATAAAAATAATTAGAACTAATTATTTTTATTTAATTTTAAGGCTCTTAATAAGTGGAACCGGGAATAAACCAATATTAAAAAATATATAGTATTATATATGACAACAACTACAGCACAACAATGTATTTTGAGAAGAAGTTTAGTAGATAACATACAATATATTAACTATAATAATAAAGAATATGTCGCTACAGATACAATATTAGATTTTTCGGTTTTTGGATTTAATAATGAAATAATAGAAGATCAACCAACAAGTAATCCACCTCCTATGACTGATAAAAATCTTGTCATTGATACAAGCAATGGATGTAGTATAAATCCAAACGATGTAAATAAATTAATTTCTTTCACTTCTGCTAATGTTGAGAAAATTTATTTAAATGATATTAACATGAGTCAGTTTACTACCGCTAATTTTACATTTGGAAATTTATTAAAGTTAACGACATTAGAATTAATGAATACGAAAATTACTAATGATGTGTTATTATATTTTTTAAATAGAACTCCAAATATTCAAGAATTAAATTTAAATAATACATCCCTTACACTATTAAATTTAAATCCATCTCAATCAACACCTGGTACAGGTGCAACTACCAGTCCTAATAATATTAATTTAAGTTCATTAAAAATATTAAAATTAAATAATACAAATATATCTTCATTGAATTTAAATAATATTTTATTAAAAGCAAATAATCTTGAAACTTTGTATTTAGTTGATAGTAGTAAAAATAACTATTCATCATCTAGTTTAAATAATCCTGCTCTTTTTAATAATTTAAAAGAATTATATTTATATAATGTACTTGATGAGAACGGCATTGCAATCAATGTATTATATACATTATTAAATAAAATGCCAAATTTAGAAGTATTAATACTTGGTGGAAATAACTTTGCGGGAACAGCATCGGTTAGATTAAATGAATTATCAAAATTAGATGCATTAATTTTAGATAATACGAGAATTAGTTCAAATAATTTAAATACATTCCTGGCTAATACACCAAATATAAGGACACTTGGTTTAAGAAATAATTATAATATTGATGACACTTATATTGATAATATCAAAGATAGCTTTAAAAAATTAAAAAAATTAAAAAACTTAGATATAACACGTGAACCAGATAATAAAGATGAATTTATGCTCCCAACTACTATTGGAAAAATAGTAGATGATATAATAATACCAAATCCATCTATCGATACAATTGCACTACCATATGTTAAAGATTATGATTATGCTAATATGACAGTAAGAAAATACAATCAGGTTATTATATCAATATATAAAGAACTAAATGGTGAACCTGAAAAAACAAAAGACGGTTATATAATTTATGATCAAGCAGATAAAACATCAGAAATAAATAATTTTCGCAAAGGCTTAAATTATACTACAATGATAGTAACAGCTGTTTTATTAATAGTATGTTTTATGTTATTTAATTATGTTAAAAATATGTGAACGCGCACACGTTATCTATTGTATTATTAACTGATAATTAAAAAATGTAAATCATCTATATTACTAAACATCAAATAAAAAGACACAATAATATTGTTATCAAATTCAGTGAAATAATAAACTAATACAACATTGTTATATCCAAAATAAAAATTCAATAGATTTTTAATTTGGAACATTAAATAACTATCAATAATATTATAACGTAATGATTTTGGATAAGTCATGTCAATAAGATGATATTTATATTGGCGAATATGAATATCTTGATTATAATTTATTTTATATTCACAAAAGTTATTAATAAATATTTTAAAATTCATTGTTTTAACTTCATTTGTTATATTTTTAATAATATCATTATGTATATTTATTCTTATATTTCTATTTAATATTAATCTTTGGAGCTCACTCATATTAATAATAATAATGATATTAATTTAAAACAATATTATATAATAACATTTAATGGAATCTCTACAAACTACAACCAATAAATGGAATGTATGGTATCATCATACAAAGGATAATTGGACGATTGATGGATATAGGAAAATATATGAAATTAATGATGGTATTTCATTTTGGAAACTATTTAATAATTGGGATAGTATTGGAGGGGTAACTTCTCGAAATTTTTTCATTATGAAGGACAAAGTACTTCCTATTTGGGAAGATCCAATTAATATGAAAGGAGGATGCTGGTCTTTTAAAATTATTGATAGTATGGCAGATGAATTATGGGAAGATTTAGCCACATTAATGGTATCAAATGAATTGGTACATGAAACGGAAGCACTTGGATTATCAATTGCAATTAAGAAAAATAATACTTGTGTTATTAAAATATGGAATAGTGATAGTAATATGAACAGTATTAAATATATTAATAAGAGTATTTTAAAGAAATGGGGAACTGATATTATCTATATTGCCCATATGGCGGAAAAGCATTAAATAAAAATAATTGTTTTAATTATTTTTATTTAATTTTAAGGCTCTTAATAAGTGGAACCAGGAATAAATTTAGTTAGGTCCATCGTTGTGTGCAAACTGAAATGATAGTTTACCATTATTATTAAACATTTCTCTCTCTAATTCTTCCACACTGCGCCCACACATTTGTGAAACAGCAATAAGTGGATCAACATAAGCAGGGTCAAATTCAAAATCTCCAGTATATGCATCTTTATATGATACTAAACTATCTAGTTTTTTGCGATCAACTGTATCCCATACAACAAATCCATCTGGAGTAGCAAGAATGGGAATATATCGCGAATGGTAATAATGATAAACTTTGTTTCTTCCATCTGCTCGCGGGAAACGTTTAATATTATTACAATCACATTTTCCAGCCAAGGTAATGGGTGTTCGATGATTACTATAGAATTTTTCTTGTTCGGTATCCTCATCAAACATTAATGTTTCCAAATCCCAAATACTTCCACATGGGTCGCGTGTACACATTTCTTCAGTCATCCCAATTGCATAACGCGGTGAAACTTGAATAAAATCAACAAAACAATCCATACCAATACTGATATTTGATTTAATGCAATTACCATCCATACTATATACATTTAATTTACCTGTAATAATAATAACTCTGGTAACCCCATTTTTTGTATAGAATATTGGCTCTCTAGATGAATATTTTGTAAATAATTCAACGTCATTACAAAAGAATTTAACATCGCTCCCACCACTATTAAATTTCCACGATTCAAAGGAAAAACAATCAGCTGGTCTTTTTAGTTGAAACTCTGCTCTATATGTTTTATCTCCATTTATATGAGTAACAGTACGTGGTGTGTATGTCCAGGTTTTTTTTAATACATCATTCATTGATTCTTTAGAATAACCTTTATAATAATCTTCTGGTTTATAATAATAACTATCTGGGTCCATATAATAATAATAATCCCTCAATTTGATGCCTCCATCATTTGTCATTGATATTATAACTATTATTTTAGTATATTTTTAAATCAAATTTTTTAATTATTATCATCCGCATATGTATCATTATGTTTTTTGCATGGTGAAAGAACAAATTTAATAACACCAAGAGTTGATACATTATATTCAATAACAAGTGCATATTTATTTTTTAAATATAATGTAACATGGGTACACATATTGGAACATTTAGTAAAGATTATAAGATTTTTTAATTCAAACTTGCCTTGTGGTATTTCATATACACTACTATTTTCTTTTTTTATATATAATCCAGAATTATTATTTGTTGCGACTATTTCAAACTCAATCGTACCTAGATCCCCAGATCCACCAATGAATAGTGTATTATCACAACATTTAAGTTCCATTTTACCATCTGTTGCAACGTTTAACATATTTTTACAATAATTTTGAAAATCTTGTGTTGGCATTTTTACTTTATAAGTAAATTTAACTGGTTCAATCTCAAGATCCATCATTTCTAAATCCATTAAATTTATTTTAAATGTTTTCTTTTCATTGGCACTTTCAAGGATCATTATTAGTTTATTTATATCATCACTATCTATTCTCCATGTCATGGTATCACAATTTGTCATACATTTTATACATTTAAGAAAATTATTTAGATTAATACCAATACTAAGTTTTTCTGCTTTATAATTATAATTATATGTATCAAATTTATCCGCATCCAATTTGCAATGAATAAGAATAGTACTAGTTTTGTTAATTTCTTTAATCATAATACCGCCATCTACTTCTTCACCCTGGTCATTTTTAAATTTTTTTGGATAAAAGTGAAAACTGATATCACTTAGTAATGGACTCAATGCTTCAACTAGTGTTTTAATGTGAACAGATTGTGTTGTTTTAACCTCTAATATACAAACCATATATGATATAATCAATTTTACCTTTAATTAATTTAAATATCAATTTTTATTGGAAAATATAAAAACTCTTTAAGATTTTTTATATTTCCCAATCAATTTTTATTTATAAATTAAATTATATATAAAAAATCTAACTTATTATATATAATGGGTAATAAATATAAGCTTGTTAATCCTTATATAAAGGGCGAATTTGAAACTAAACTTGAAGCAAAAAACTCAATTGAGGCTGCTAAACTTTTTTATAACAATTTATCTGAACATTTTAATAATAACGTACCTAACTTTTATTTTACCATCCAAAAAGGTGGTAATGGAAAGGGTAAGTTTTATCATTTTAAAGTAGCTGAAAAGAAAGTTGATGATAATGTTGACTTTAGCATAAAGCCATTTGAAATCCAAAATGAAGAAAAAGCTCTTAAAGGTTATCTTGACAATTTTGAAAAATTTAAGGGGCGTTATACAGGTGGAGCAAAGAAGTCTTCTCGTAAGTCTTCTCGCAAGTCTTCTCGCAAGTCTTCTCGCAAGTCTTCGAAACATTTAGAAAATGATATTTCAAGTGAATCTGATGATTTCTATCGCATGGCATCTACTTATGTTCCAGTATCTAATCAACCAATTTATTATCTTTATTATGATCCCTTAATTTATGGCGTTGATTCGGTTTTTGTTCCAACATTTTATGCATACGCAACACCCCATATTGAACTTAATACTTCAATTGGTTCATATACGGTATGGATGTCTACTAAATAAATAAAATGTGCGCGTCATAATGGGGGCAAGTGTAATAGCGATGTTCACAAGTCAAAAGTACAGTCTGCATTTTTGAATTATGACAACCACAAATGTGTTCGGCGCTATTCGAAAACGGTTTTCGAATATTCGCGAACCTGAAGAGAGCCCGTATATTTGAAAACGGTCCGACCTTGAAAAAGGCTTAGCCTTTTTCACAGCATTTTTAAATAACATTTAAAAATGACCGTTTTCAAATAGCGATGCTCACAAATAATAATAACAATCAAACTTTATTTTTGCATTTGTGCGCGTCGTAATAGGCAAGTGTTTTCTCTATCGCTTCGCGATATAATATACTCTATTCTTTGAATATTATTAGCGAACAAAACGAAACTTTGTTTTTGTTATATTGCGATTATTGCTTTGCAATTATAATAAATAAGTCAAAAGTGCGTTCCGCACTCTATTATATCGCTTCGCGATAGAGAATATAATTACGACAACCACATTTTATTGTAAAAAGTTTTATAACTAATGATTAATTCATTAGTTATATCATAATACAGTGTATTCACTTCTTCTTTATTATCTATAAAGGTATCGTCTAAATTGAGGTAATAACGATTTAGTCCTTCGAAATTAAGCATAATATCATCATTAATTTTATCCCAAATAGTTCCACTTTTGTATAATGTCATAAATTTTATATTATAATGTTGTTTTTCTTTTTCGCTCTTAAATGCAATGACACTAGAAACAATATCAAGTGGGATAATATGATTCATATTATTATGTGAATGAACAAGCATTTTTGCAAAACTAATATTTCCAGTAATTTTTTCTAAATTATAAATTACATATTCATCAATATTAGTTCGTAGCATGGATTGAAAAATATCTCCAGCTAATTTTTTAAAAGTTGATTTATTTATTTCAGATAAAGATACATACATTTCACCTTCCATCTTATCATACCCATATGATATAACAAAATTATCATATTTAATTATCATAATATTTATACCTTTCTCATATCCAGCAATCATTCCATTGCAATGGTCTTTTCCAACCATTTTAATAATAGTACTATAATGAATCGGTTTTTGTTTTTCCAGATATTCAATAAATTTCATATTAAAATTATAAATATCTTTTTGAATTCCAGTAATATCTTTTTCCAAAAAATTACAATAATTAATAACCAGATACTTGTCCATATATTTATCCAAACATCCGACACTATCAAGAAAATGACCGAATCGTGATGCTTTTATATAATACATATCTTCATATTTCGTAATTATATCATCTAATTCCAATTTAATAAGACATGTAGTAATGGGAAGAGTTTTAACCCCAAAAAGACACTTGCATACGTGTTCCAGTGGGATAATCTTATCATGTACAGGATGTACAATCATAAGATTATTAATAAGACCAGCTTGTTTAAGTTCTGTATAGGTAAACATTAATAGTAATAGTTTATGGATTTTAAAGAAAATAGATCAATTTTTATTTATGATTTTTGAAAAACATAATGCCTAAACATAAATGACCAATTACGGCTCTCTTTATCAGCACCCTTCAAATCACCAAAGAATTCTGCTACTTTTTCGTAGAATTGTTTGTTTTTAGGATTTTCTTCATATTTAATAACATTTTCAAAATAAGGTTTATTGATATTAAATATATTGGCAAACAAATCAGTATCAACCAATCTGCATCCTGCTTTAGCCATTGTATCAACCATTAATTCTTTTGTCACTAGATATTCCTCAATGTATTTTCCTTCCTCACTAATCCAAGACATATGGACATCAATTGGCTGACCAACTTTATTGGTAATATCACCATCATATTTCTTAACAATATCAAATAATATATTTCTCTTACCCTCATCATCAGTATAGTAAGATGTAATATGCCCATTTTCATCAAAATTCTTATGAATTCTGGCTGGGTCGAATAAAGTTAGCAAAATATAACCATCCTTCTTAAGATAGTTTTTAATATTATTAATCATATTATTTATACTGGTACTGTCTTTGAAAAGATAATGAATCGCCATCTGAGAACTAAATGTGTCAAACTTTCTATCCTTTGTAAAGACTCTATCTAGTGCACTAATATTTTCTTTGGATAAATTGGGAAGAGCCTTTAATTGACTACTGCTGTCGAACATAATCCCACCATCTGCCTGAATATATGTTACTTTACCAAAGTCTGGGAATTTAGATTTGAGATAATTATACCTGCTAATTGCGCCATCAGTTGCACTATAAATACCTTCAAAATCAGGGTCAATACCAACATAGTCACCAACACGGGCGTGGTACATTTTAAGAATATCACCACCACGTCCGCAACCAATATCAAGAACTGATTGTTTCATCACCTTTCCACCTACTTTATTTGGCATTGGGGAACAATAAGTATAAATAATAATTGATTTAACCCAGTTGTGAAACTCTCTCATCTTCTTAATAAGATTGGTAATCTTTTGATAATAAACATCTTGTTTTCTTTGTGAAACAATCACACTGCTATCCAGACGCGACGACAATAATTTCATTTGCATATCATATGTCTTAGGATTAGAAAGATTTGCTATTTCCTCAATGGTCACCGATTCAATCATACTCTTCCAGACCTTTTCAGCTACCTCTCTATTATTACCATAACGTTTATTATAGCGCAATACACTTTCAGTCTTGTCCCAACGGGTTCGTGTAATATTCCATCTATATTGATGAGGCATTGTGGTATCATTGTTATATATCATTTCAACCACCGTTTTGTCATTAACGATATTCCCCTCAATATCTCTAACTTGTCCATTAACAAGTGGCATATAGATAATATGATTGTTATTTTCTTTCATAAATGGAACAGGTTGTTCTTTCCCACCAATCATTTCACCCACAAATAAATTGACAACTCTAAATACTTTATTATCAATCTTATCCGGGAGTGAGTTATCGAAAATATCCATATATCCACCCGTGTCTTTATTCTTCTCAAAAGTAATATAGACATCGACTGAATTGGTGCTGGGTGGCTTATATTTATATACCGCTAAACGTTGCTCTTTACGGTCTCGTGTATATTTTTGTTCAAGTGGCGTAAAGATAACACCATCAAGAACATAGGGGCATGCAACATTTGTATTTTTAGTACAGTTGTTCCAAATAATATCAGAAAATAAGAATACTTCAGATGCACTCCCACCATTTGGATACATAAACATCTTGGGATAAATAAGGATATCATTTTGTTTCATTTTCTCAATACTATGATTTAATTCATCATAATATTTTCTAATCATTTCAACATAATGTTTTTTAATTGACATCAAATCAAATGCCCCTTCATAATCCTTAATAATAAATGGTTTATTGTTAAATGCAGTACTAATAGCATTAAGTGGTTCCAGACGTTCTTTCAATACTGCCTTACCACGATAGTCTTCACCATCGTAATACAAACAATCAAACATCATATAGGTATAGACTTTTTTCTCTTCCAAATATACCAATTCACCTTCCACAATAGTGTTCTTCAGTTTAGCCTTCATTCCAGTCTTCTTAACGTGCAAATTATTTGAGATTAAATAGGCTTCTCCTTTGTGAACAAACAATTGATACTTTTCACCATCTGCTTTATCAGTCGCAGAATATTTATTTGGGATAATATCCACAATATGTTGTACCTCGGCAGAGATAGGTTGCATAGTATAGAGAATAGTCACTTGTTCACCCATATTACCATAAACCAGTTGTTTGTAATTTTCTAAAATTTCTCTTTCTTCTTTAATATCAATAATAATATTACTTCCAACCATAACTTTTTTAATTGTTTCAGCTTCATTTAAAATTATGTCGAGATTTTTATTATCAACATCATTCTTGGGTGAATAATCAATTTCAATTTCATATGATTTAGTCGCTCCCATAATAGTACCAGGACTATCACTCGATCGGATAATGGTCATATCAACATGTATATCTTTTTTAATTTCAAGAGACATACGTTGTTTATATCTGAAATAAATTTTACTCGCGTCATCTGAAGGAATTTTTGATAATTTAGTCATAACATTCATATCATCAATTGGTAGTTCTTTTGACTTGCGAAATCTGATATTCATACTGTCAATATCAATAATATTACTTTTTTCTTTTATTTTTTGAATCAAACCAAATCCATCTTTATCCAAATATTGAGATACCAAAATTGAAAATAAATTATTATTCTTTCTCTGATATAACAGACTAAGGACATTATTGACATTTTCCAAAGTATTGATGGTAAAACGATATTCCCCATATGAAATATCAAGACTGATATTTTCTTTTAGGGGTAATTTATCAACATCCGCACGATATCTCACATATTTCATCACATTCATAAAATCAATAAGTGATAATACATTGTCGGGACGATAATTATTAAACATAACTTCAAACTCTTCATTAGTTTTAATACTGTTGAAGAGTTCCGCTACGTTCTTCTTATTCACACTAGATAGCATTATAGTTATATATATAATCTTTTTTTAAAGTAATAAATAATCAATTTTTATTAAAAACCCTAGGGTTTTTTAATAAAGTTAATTGGGGAATATAAAATGTGCGCGTCATAATAGGCAAGTCTATTATCGCAACCAGTTTTGTTCGCTAATAATATTCAAAGAATAGAGTATATTATATCGCGAAGCGATAGAGAAAACACTTGCCTATTACGACGCGCACACTTATTCTATTATAATTGCTCTATTATATCGCTTCGCGATAGAGAATATAATTATAGCAAATGAGGAATTAATGCACTCTATTATATCGCGAAGCGATAGAGAATATAATTACGACAACCACAAATTTACTTTAATAAATTTTATCTCCCAACAATTTTTATTGTTAATTATATTAATATAATATGAATAATACTATTAAATATACTGATTTTATAAAATATCTAAAATCTAAAAATATAATTTTATTTGACCATGATTATAGAATAGCCTATAATAATATAAATACCTATATGATAACCCCACAAAATGAAATTACTAATATGGTTGGTGGAGGTAATAGAATTATGAATTATGATGATACAACATTAAAACATATTATTGATACCGCTTTATCGCCTGAACCAAAAAAATTATACTGGTTTGCAAATTAATATTATATTAATAATTCTAATGATTAAAAACTATTATGAAATTTTAGGTTTGCCGTTTAATGCACCCGAAAGCGAAATTTTTAAAAGTTATAGAGAAAAAATAAGTCAGTTTAATGGTTTGCCTTTTCTTACTAAAGAAATGATAAATAATATTAAATTATTAAAGGAAGCATTTTATATTCTTAGTGATAATAATAAGAAAGAAAATTATATTAAGAAATATAAAAGATATAGGGATTATGAATCAACAAATAGAATAATTGATAACACTAAAATATGTGATAGATTATTTAGCATTGTCCCAGGTTCATATTAATTGTGAGTATCGCTATTTGAAAACGGTAAGACCTTGAGAAAGGCTAAGCCTTTTTCACAGCATTTTTAAATGTTATTTAAAAATGACCGTTTATATTGGCTTCGCCAAAAGATATACCTTCGGTGAACTGGTTCGCGAATATTATTTGGCAAAGCCAATATAAAC
>JACCDR010473313.1_pt1 | contig 19839 bp, 34 predicted proteins | sample 7446431 | NCBI WGS metagenome assembly JACCDR01 (sample SAMN15323443, study PRJNA562643) | freshwater metagenome | isolation source: river surface water | place: USA:Blue River Watershed | collected 2017-08-17 | reverse complement strand
TAGATCTTCAAGGAAATCAGCAATGGATTTATATAAAGCTGCTATTGTTTGCTTGAATCCTCTGTCTTCATTGAATGTAAAAAATTGGGATTATGAAGATAAACGAAGAGTTGTGATTCAAAGGGCTGGAATTAATCGTATCAGACCAGCCATGAAATCAGGCTGGAAAGCAACTTTTGAATTAATGGTAAATATTCCAGAATATATTAATCCAAATGATTTAAATGACACTATCCAAACAGCTGGTAGACTTGTAGGATTAGCTGATTTTAGACCAACTTATGGAAGGTTTAATATTGTTGAATTTAAGGTTGTTTAGTTTTCAGGTATGCATGGGTCAGGATAGTTAGGGTGTGTTGGGGATTGATGCGCTAGGGTTTGGTAAGTTCCGGTTAGGCCCGGTGGGGTTGGATGAGGTACGATGGTGTGGGGACAGGTTTGGTATGGATCGTTCTGGAGAGATATGTTGGGGTGAGATCCGGCGGGTTCAGGAGTGATTTGGTATGTTGCGGAAAGGCGAGATGAGATATGGATTGGTAGGGATATTTTTTTATGTTGTTAACTAAAATGAAATAAGTTGGTGATTATGAAGAATTGCATAAGTGGTGGAAAACAATTTCCTGTAGATATTCGTCATTCTTCAAAGCATCCTTCGAAAAAAAGAATTGCCAAATTGATGAAAAAGAAAAGAGAAAAAGCAAATGAAAATAGAACCATCAGAATACCAAATAATATGTGATGACGGCGATCAATTTTTTATCGTTAGAACACAACAACCTGATCGCTCCTTTCTTTGGAAAATCAATGGAGATACTTCAAATTATTGTTTAAATAAAAATCTTGATTGGGTGTATGAAGCTTTTCTATCAAGTCGATCTGATGAATTTTTAAAATCAACGCGATTTAAATATGATGAAGCTATCGAGACTATAATTAATTTTAAGAATAGAGAAAAAAATGTCTGAGATTCAAAAAGTTAGCATTTCCAAGCTTAAACTATTAGAAAATAATCCGCGCAAGATCACAAAAGAAAAGTTTGAAGAGCTTTGCAAAAGCATAGATGATGATCCAGATTTCCTATGGAAAAGGCCGTGCCTTGTAAATCAAAGAAAGAACGAAATGATTGTCTATGCCGGGAATCAGCGTGTAAGAGCAGCAGAAAAACTCGGTTGGACAGAGATCCCTTGCATCATAGATAAAAATCTATCAAAAAAGTTGATGCAAAAGCGAATAATCCGCGACAACAAATCATCCGGGGAATGGGATTATGATATCCTAGCAAATGAGTGGGATTATGATATACTCGAAGAGGCTGGTTTTACTGCTGAGGAATTAACTGGTTCAGTAGTTGCAGATAGTGAATCAACTGAAGGAAAAAAACAAGAAAAGAAAACAACTTGTCCTCATTGCGGATATGAATTCGAACAGAAAAGACGGAAAAAAAATGATTGAAATACAAGAAGACCATCTCCTCGATCTTTTACACTGGGCACGCCGTTATTGCGATAGGCGAGCGACGTATACCCCTTATGATTTTAACAGAATTTATAATGCGATCATGTTATCCTATCCCTTCATTCTTGATCGAGATGAATTCGATAAAACTTTAATGAATCAGGGTGAATTTTTCCCCTATGCTCAGGACGGAATGTACAATAAAGATACTAACGCCTACAATGCACTTCCAAAAAATCCTTATCGAAAAGTAAATAATTCCTAATTCTGAGGATAAATGAAAATAGAACTGAATAAAGAAGAGTGGGAGTACATTAAGGTAATGTCTTTGGAAAAAGGCAAGCGTATCGTTATTCCGCTCAATGGGAAAGGTCCAATAGAAGGTAATATCACATTGGTTTTAGATGGAAAAAGTCTTTTTATTCATGTCACAAAAGAAATCCATTTTAAAACACCCAAGCAAGGGCAAATTGAAGCCGTGGATTTTGGGTATAGCGAAGTTATTGTTGATACTCAAGGAATACGTTACGGCACTCAGTTTGGCAAAATACTGACAAAAGTGTCCGATACTAGGCATAAAAAAATGCAGAAACGTCATAAGCTTCATGCTATTCAGAAGAACCTTATCGGAACAAAAAAAAGTTCAAATATCTTAAAATACAATCTTAGCCGTAAAAAACTAAACAAGGAAGCAAAAAAGGCAAAGAGTTCATTAGAGAGAGAAATCAATACAGCAATCAATAATTTATTAAAAAATAAAAAGCCATCTATTGTGATTACTGAAGATTTATCCCATTGTTTTTCTTATAACAAGCCTAAGTGTGTGAATAGGAAGCTTTCTTCATGGTTGAGAGGAAAACTTCAGGAACGAGTGGAATTTAAGGCATTGGCGGAAGGTTTTCGTCATGAGCAGGTTAATCCGGCTTATGGATCTCAAACTTGTACTCAATGCGATTTTGTAGACCATCGAAATCGCATTAATGATAAGTTTAAGTGTCTCAATTGCAGACATGAGGACATAGCAGACCGGATTGCCGCAGTGAACTACTTTAGAAGATTTGGCGATGAAGAAATCGGGCGGTATGTGCCTTACAGCCAAGTAAAAACCATTCTTCTAAACAGGTTCCATCGCCGATTGGAAACAGGGAAACCTGTGACTGTTCCGGGCAGGACTCTAGAAACCGTATCAGATGTTAATCTACAAACATTTTTCGAGATAGAAAATCTATCACAGCCGGGAGAATTATTTCGATACCGGACGGTCAATCAGAGAGCGAAACAAAATAAACACGTTTTAACACGTTTTTAGGAACAGCATACGATGTAGAATTTAAAAGAAAATAACCCCCATATGAAAGTTTTCTATGTGAGAAAAAGGATGAAGAAAAAGAGTGATTTTCTTGAAGAAAAAGAAAAATATAAAAATTCTATGGATGTTTCTTCATTAATAAATTTATTAAAAAAATATCCTTCAAATATGAAAGTTTTTGTAACATGGGAATCCACTATAAATGAATTAAAACCAGAGTTTATTTATGAAGCGGAAACAGGGTCTTTATATATAGATGGTGAGTATGCATTTTATAAAGATGATTTTGCTAAAAATCCTAATGAAAATAAAGAGGGATAATGAGTGATTGCGATCAATGCGGACTATCTGACATCGAATGTCATTGCTACATGCATGAACTTGAAGAGCGTATCGAAATTTTAGAAGATGGACTCGACGCGCTAACTAATGTTGTCAATGCTATTCATGATTATTTGATGAAAGAGGAAGAAAATGTCAGGTGAATGCGACAAGTGCGGTGAGCATTGCTTAGATTGTAAATGTCGGAGCCATTGGAGCGAAACAGAAGAGGTTAAACAAAAGCTTATTGAAATATTAAATGACACATTTAGGTTTCATCCTGACGGCACTGCCGTTAGAAAAGATGAATCCGGAGTGTAAAAAAGAATTGTGTCAAGCAGTTCAGAAAAAAAATTCGGAGAAATGAGGTTAAAATGAGTGATCATGAAGTCAGTCTAGATGGAACATCTGCGATGAGACAAGCAGGTTATACAGCCGAATCATATCTAAATGCGGCATACAAAATCTTAAAAGATGAATATGAAGATTGGACAGTAAGAGATGCAATTGAATTGGCCAAAATAATGGCTCAGGATTATCACACAGCATTTATGTGTATGAAAATGCAGGAAATTAGAGACGCTATCAATATGGGAAATTCATAAGGTTGGAGCGCTAGCGCTTAATACCCTAGCATAATTAAAGGAATTTAATGAAATGACTGAAGATTTAGATTGCGAATGCAATAAATTTTACTTGCATGGAAGATATTTCGATAAAGAAGAAGAATTTTGGGAATTTGCCAAGAGTTGGCCATTGCAGAAAGTAGACGAAGATTCTATGGATGAGTTATTTCATGGATTTAAGAGAAACGTTCAAATAAACATGGGTGTCTATATGCCTGAAATAACAAATGGTGAATTGTCGGAAATGTTACATGAAAGTTTTCTTCAGTTCATGAAAAATTTACCTCCTTTTAAGAATGACTAGGAAAATATCTATAGAGAGTGCGCCTAGAAATTTTCATCTCCCGAGCTATTTGACTTTTTGGTTTACGCGTCTGTAATTCATTTTTAAGAATTTCTAATTTTTCAGGTGTCATTTTCACATGACCCCCTTTATATTTACCTTTCTTCTTTGCAATTTCAATTCCTTCTCTCTGTCTTTCAAGAATAATTGCTCGTTCTAACTCCCCAACGGATGATAATATATGAAGTTGAAATTTTGAATAGGGAGAATCTTTTCCATTGAATGTTAAATTTTGTTTTACAAAGTGAACCTTAATATTTTTAGAAGTAAGAAGGTCTACTAAGTAACATAAATCTTTTACACTCCTAGCCAGCCTATCAATAGAATGAACGAAAAGCTCATCATCTTCACGAATATAATCAAGCATTGCTTCAAGTTGAGGCCTATGAGTATTTTTTCCCGAAGCATATTCTGTAAACTTCTTGTCTAATTGAATATCTGCTAATTGCCGATCAGGATTTTGATCGAAAGTGCTGACGCGAATGTAACCTATGCGCTTGCCTGTCATCCTATTCCTGGTGGTTTAGGTAATGGCATCCAATGACTAACATCTAGCACACTAGAATCTGTGACAGAATACCAGTAATCAAAATCCACTTCACTTATTGAAGATGTCATTCTATAGCCTTTATAAACGTGAACTCCATCTGTAAAAAGAATATTTTCTAAGTCTTCAGGGAGCTTATCTTTTTCTTTTACATCAATCCATTCCATTATTTCTTTTCCTTGATTTGATAAATAGAAATCTTAGACGAGATGATACATTTTGTGCAATTCAAGAATTATGAACTTCAATGTTACAATACGAGGAAATCCTCGATATGAGGCATACGATAGTACCCTGAAGTTACATAGGTGGGTAAGGTAAAGTCATCCAATGAGTTATTCCAAAAACACATCCATCGCCAGCGTATGAACCAATGGGATAACATTGCCATGAAGGATATTTATCATGATGATCTCGATAAGCTCTAAAGACACCTTCATCCTCATTATAAACTAAAACATGTTCATCAGGTTGAGGCAATCGTTCACTGCATTTAATCCATTCCATTTTCAATCCCTATATGATGTGCAATTCTAACTTCATTGCATGCTTTACATCGATGCACTCTTTTTTTAGGAAACTCATAACCCATAAAATCTTCTATAATTTTCATAGTCGAATCAATCCATTCATTACCGCCGCAATTACATCTATCTTGTGGTATATACATTTTCGAAAATTCATCTTCATCAAGGGAATGGATGCAAACATTAGGTAAAGTTCCAAAATGAAAGAAGTCGCTTTTGCTTGTATCCATTTTCATTCCTTTAGGAGTTTCCCCTAGATTAGTTATAATGACAAAAATTCAAGACTCTGCCTTCGCTAAAAAATCTAGGTTTGAGTTTATGATATTTATTCTTTACAGCTATTTAATATATTATTAAATTCCTCATCGCTCATTCCAGCATGGTTACATAAAGCTTTCATGAAATGTTTTGATCGGACACAATCACGAATATCCATTTTTTCAAATGGTTGCATTGCTTCTCTAAGTTCTTTAGAGAATAGCAAACCATCTTCATTAGGCGGCAATTCCTTCGCTATCTCTAATAACTCAGGGTTTTCTTTAAAAAAATCACCAATAAAGTCGTTAAAAGTAGGGTTATATTTGCTCATATTTTAAGCCTTTGCTAAAAGTTCATTATAAAATTCATACATTTCGAAATGATGTTGCGATTCGTATAGGTTGGTTTTCACGAAATGCCATTCGCGCATGCATTCTAGCCCATATTGTAATAGTAAAGCACCAAGAGCCGCAACAAATTTCATATTTGGAGTAGTTGCACCAAAACTTGCCCATAAAGAAGTAAGGCAGGTGCGCGCTTTCTCTTGATCTGAGATGCGAGGACAATACCAACAAGCTAGATAAGATTGATTGTAATGATAGAATGCTTTTTCTAAGTGCTCGTCACGCAATTTCATGTAATATTTATATTCCGAATAGCGAAGCATTTTGCAAGAATAGAAGTTCTGGATTTCGATGATAGATTTTTCCGTATATTGATAATCATCAGCGAAAATGTAAAGGCTGCGGAATAGGTAGAAAACGCCCATGATAAAGAGGAATGTCAAAAACGCATAGATAAGATAATTTTTCAACTTCTCCATAAAATTTTCCTTTTGGTGTTGTGAATTCGTGGCATGAGTTTTGCATGCATAAAAAAAGACGAGGTGTCTATGAGTTACGGTACTTCGATTCCTTTCATTATGAGGAAGACAAAACTTAGCTATGACGCAGCTCGAACAAAAATAAATGAGCTAGTCGATCAGGGTTTCATCAACTCAAATTCTGAAGAAATCCCATTACAATCTTTCAAATTAACTTTTTTGGCAATCTCAAAGTATGGTAGAGATTTATTCTACCCTAATGACAAAGAATCAGAATTTATCATCCGACGATTGTTAAAGCAAAAAACAGCCACAAAAAATCAACTAAAAGCTATGCAAGAACAAGGTTGGATGGTCAATGTAGAGACAAAAAAAGTGGTATTCTAATATTTTTCTTTGACTTTAGATTCACACAATATATACATTGCATGCATCCGCGATGCACATGCAATGTGTTTACGATATACATGCGATATACATAACTAATGAGGTAATAATGATTTTAATAATAGGCGGAATAAAAGGCGGAACAGGGAAAACAACGTTAGCGACTAATCTCACAGTCATGCGATCGACAACAGGTAAGAAAGTCTTACTAGTTGATGCAGATGAACAGATGTCTACTAAAGACTGGGTTGATCAAAGGATGGCGTTATCAATCGATACACCATGGAGTACAGTTCAGCTTTCCGGTAAGACGGTATGTCACGAACTAGAAAAGTTTAAAAAAATTTATGACGACATCATTATAGATACAGGTGGAAGAGACAACAGTAGCCAGCGCAGCGCGCTAGTTGTGGCTGATATATTTTTGATTCCTCTTAGACCAAAATCTTTAGATGTCTGGACGGTTAGTAAAGTCAATCAACTGATTATTGAAGCAAAGACAATCAATAAAAAGTTGAAATGTTATGCAGTGATAAATCAAGCGGATAGCTCTGGTTCTGATAATGAGGATGTCCATCATGCATTAACCGAAAATGCAAATTTTGATTGTGTCCCAACTTTTTTAGGATACAGAAAAGCTTTTAGCAACGCCGCAGCAACAGGAAAAGGAGTCGTAGAATTAAAACCATCCGATAAAAAAGCTAAATCGGAAATAAAATCTTTATATGACATAATATACTCTTAATGTATATCCGGTGTATATCGAGTACACATAGGATATACACACAACAAAGGGGGAGAAGGGGATGGTTTTCCTTAAGAAAATACCTAAAAAAGAAGAAGAAAATGACGATCTAGATGAAAAAAGAAATCGATTTATTTCATCGGGGGGCTTAGTGCAAGCTGATGTTGAAGAAGAAGAATCAGAAGAATTTGAATGGGTAAAAATGCATGTGAGAATACCTCAACCCATGATTGATGACATTGAGTCCTTAATAGATAGACGGTTCGGAGACACACGAACACGTTTCGTTTTACAGGCAATAAGTGAAAAAATAGATAGAGAAAAAGATTATGAATGATGTAACTTGCTAAATATAAAGGAGTTACAAGAATTTTTATGGCTGGTAGACCAGATAAAGAAATAAACTGGGAAAAATTAGATTTGTATTTAATGTCTGGAGCTTCTCAAAAGAGAATTGCGGATAGCCTATGCCTGCATCCCGATACTTTAAGGGATCGAGTTAAAGAAAAATATGGTATGGAATATTCCATTTATTCCGCAGCAAAGTCCCAGGAAGGGAGACTTCTTTTAGAGGCTGCCATGTTACAGAAAGCTTTAAAGAGCTCTTCTCCCGGCAATACTCAAATGTTGATATGGCTTGGAAAGGTTAAGCTTGGTCAAAGAGAACTTCCAGCGATTAATCCGATGCCTAATTTTTCTGATTTAGCAAAAAACAATGTCAATCCCGAAGACATACCAGAACCCGAAGTCGATGAATGACATTTGCAGAAAAAGAATGGCGGTTAAATAACCTTTATAAAATCATAGACAAGTCAAATAACTCAATCCCATTTCGTCTTAATAGAGTCCAGCAGCATTTCATTGCATCTCCTCATAAAAGAAAGATAGCCTTGAAAGCCCGTCAATTGGGTATGAGTACCGTTTGCGTTCTTAATATGCTAGACGATGCTTTATTCACAGATAATCTTTCATGCGGTATTGTATCTTATTCATTAGAACATGCTCAGCATATCTTCAAAAGAATGATAGGTCATGCATTAGATACGATCCCTGCTAAATATAAGCCTTTCCTGCAAATCATTAATCGATCGGCTAGAGAAATCACTTTTCGCAATGGGAGCTTATTGCGTGTTGATACCACTTTACGTGGAGGCACCTATCCAAATGTCCTTATTTCTGAATTTGGAAAAACATGCGCAAGAAATCCACAAAAGGCAGAAGAGGTAATTACTGGTACACTTAATAGCGTACCAATCGATGGAAAAGTGGTTATAGAAAGCACAGGTGAGGGGACTGATGGTTTCTTTGCCGAAATGGTAATGAATGCAGCTAAAAGGGGAAATGAGAATTTAAATCCTTTAGATTATGAATTATTCTTTTATCCTTGGATGGATGAGTCCACATACACAATGGATTATCCCGTAAAATATGGTGTCGATCTTACGGATTATTTTAATGGTTTGGAAAAAGATCTAAGCATAACCATCAAGACAGGGCAAAGATATTGGTATGCAGGACAAAGGCAAGTCCTGGGCGATAAAATCAAACAAGAGTTTCCTTCGACGATATCCGAGGCTTTTTTAAGTTCATCTGATGCCTACTATTATGCTCAATACATTGAAGAGGCGTATAAATCAAACCGCTGCCTTAGCACAAGTCTTTATGATGCGCTTCTACCTGTATATGTTGCCATGGATATTGGCGTTAATGACCTTACCGTTATGGTCTTTTTTCAATTAGCACATGGTGAGATCCGAGTGATCGATTACTACGAAGATAAAAACAAAGGAGTAGATTTCTATGCGAAATTCCTACTCCAGGATAAGGGGTATCTATATCATACTATATTCTTGCCTCATGATTCTACTAAAAGAGATGCTTTACTCATTGAAAATACCTATGAAAGAGACTTCAAGCGTCTATTTAAAAATACTAATACTAAATTCCATGTCCTGAAAAGAGAAGATTTAAATCTTGGCATCTCGCATGCAAAGATCATGTTCTCAAGGTGTGTTTTTAATATAAACCGAGTTAAGCCATTCTTAGACATGGTCGGCAAATATAGAAAGAGATGGCATGAGCCGACGGGTAGATATTTAGATGAACCTTACCACGATTTGTCTTCAAACTACGCGGATTGCTATCGATATATGACTCAAGCTGTTTCCCATTTGGAAACAGTTAGCTCAATGAGCGGATCACTTGAGAAGCATAAAGCCGTCGTCGAAGGAAGACTAAAGCGCGTCTTTTAGTCATAACTCACTAACAATCCATTACTTACAACTCGTTTCTTGTTCACATAAAAATATTTATTTTGTATACGTACATTTAAATATTTTAGGTGTAAAGTGCTGACGGACTACGAGATACGTTCAGAATTCCAAGAAAATTATCGGTATGCGCATGACTATTGGGCTCCCTATCACAAAGATGCTCAAGTCTATACTTTGGCCGCTTCCGGTTATACTTGGTCGGATGATGAACGTAAGGCGTTAATCAAAGAAGGCCGTGAGCCTATTGAATTCAATATCATGCGTCGTCCGCTCAACTTCTTTAGCGGGTTTCTTAGAGATAATATCAATCAAGTTATCTATGGGCCTGTAGAGGGGAGTGATCAAGCAACCGCCGATCAACTCACAAAGCTTGGATATTATATTTGGGATAAAGGTAAAGGATATCCTGTCTTCCTTGATGCTGCTGATGAGATGCTCAAGGCTGGTATTTCGCTTTGTGGTTTGCAGATGAACTATTCAAGAGATTTTGTGAATGGTGATATTTCTTTCTACAAACGCTGCTACAATCAGTTTTATCTTGATCCGATGTTTGAGAATATCGATCTTTCCGACTGTTCTTTTGCCACTATGAGAGATCTTCTTGATAAGTCTATCATTAAAAGTTTACTTCCCTTTGTTGATCCTAAGTTTATCGATGAGCTTCCTATGGGATGGCGTGACGATAAATATCAAGAATATCATCCTCAATTTACGACCTTTTCAAGAAATAGAAACCTAGTTGCTTATGACCAATATTATAAGCGCGTTTCTCGGAAGAGAAAGTTTCTCATTGATTTACGTTCCTCTTTTTATAGAGATATTACTGACTTACCAAAAGAGGAAATGGACAAGCTCAAGTTCGGTTTAAATCGCCTAAACAGGATGCATTTAGATGCAGAAACACTAGGGATTGATCCCGAAGACATACCGCTTGTGGAGATTAAGACTGTTGAGCGTCCTTACGTTGAGCTTCATATCCTACTAAATGGCGAATGTGTTTATTCAGGGGAAGATAAAACGGGGATTGTTCATACATACCCATTCGCTCCGCTAATTTGCTATATGGAGCCTTCAATATGGATGCCATCGCAAAGAATACAAGGTTTAGCAGCTTGTGAGTGGTCTAATAGTAGACAATTCAATAAACGCCATATGAAGATCATCGATATGATGGATTCCGAAATATCGACGGGATTCAAGTATCTCATAGGTTCCGTTCCTGATCCTCAGGATATGCAGCAATCTGGACAAAGTAAGCTTATTGGTGTTGATCCAGAAAATGCTCCTCAAGGTCTTGATTCTGTTCAACAGCTTAGAGGTGGAGGGGCTAATCCTGCTCTTATTGAATATCAAGCTGTTTTAGATAAGCTTTCTCTCACGTTAGCAAACGTAAATGAGTCCGTAATCGGTATTGATGAGAAGGGAAATACTCAAATTTCCGGCCGTTTAGCTGAAACACGCATTGGTCAAGGGTTACGCAGCAATAGAAAAATATTCGATAACGTCTCCGATGCTCAGCAAGTGATCGGGGGGTTAATCCTCACATGTATTCAAGCTCAATATCCTCCTGGAAAAGTTGAGCGTATTCTAAATCAAAAGCCAACTGATCAATTCTATAACCGTCAATTTGAAGAATATGATGCCGTCATTAAAGAAGGCGTCCGCTCCAAATCCCAAAAAGATGCCTACTACTATGAACTTGTTAACCTTAAACGCGAAGGTATTGTGGACGTGCCTCAAGCTGAGATTGTTAAAGCTCTCTCTATGGCTGGCCTCAGCGATCTTGAAAAAGCTATCGAAGAGCAAGACAAGATGAAGGCAGAGCAGCAAGCTAAGATTGACGAGCTTGAACAAATGAAACTGAAAATGGGCAACGCAAAAGTTGAATCCGATCTTGCCTTAGCTGGAGTTCGTAGAGCAAGAGAAGTAGGAGAGTTAGCCCTTGGTGAAGAAAGAGTATCCGAAGCGGCAGAGAATAGAGCTCAAGCAGCGTTAGCAAGAGCTAAGACAATCACTGAAATATCCGATATGGAGCTTGATAAAGTCCTTAAGGTTCTCCAATTCGTCAACTCTCTGGAGCAGCAAGAAACAATGGATCAAGAGGCAGTCTCTGAAAAAGTTCAGAGAAAAGCTACCAATATCAATGTTGCAACTCAAGGAGAAGATGCCTTGATGCAGCAAAATACTAATCAAAACATGCAACAAGATCAAAATCAAATGATGAACATGTTCAATCAAGGAGGTTGAAATGGCTAAAGGTGATAGCGGAGGCGGAGCCTTCATGAACAATGCGAAGGGCATGTGTTCATATAAAGATAATCCTATGAAGAAAGCTAGGGAAGTTGCTCCGATGTGCGGTCCGGGTGCTAATGCCGACCAAAAGAAGGCAAATGGCTTACTTCAGAAAGCACAAAAGCAAAAAGATAGCTTACGTGGTTTGAGTGGGATGTAAATGCTACGCGAACAAGGATTAATGCAAGATCCGGTTTCTGGGTTAATGCTTCCTCGAGAATTCGTGGATCAAAAGCAAGCCTTGAAAAAGGTAATTGATGAATTGGTTGAAAAAGCTGTGAGCTCTAACAGTCATATTACACGCAATTACTACTTAACCTTGCATATGAAGTTTGATCGAGATAACTCGAGCGAATTTAAGATAAGCCAGCCGGTAGCTAGCTATAAATTGCCTCCTTTTCAGAGCAACTCAATGGTTTTCTGGGTGAGTCCGAAGAGTGGAATTTGTGAATTGCTATGGATGGTAGCTCCGAAAAAACCGGGGCAAAAGAGTCTTCAAGTTGAATTTAATAAATCAGGTGTAGCCTACCTGCAAGCAAAAGGCGCAATGCCATCGTAACGAGGTTTTTCGTTCGGCTTTCATGAGAGGTCATCTCATGTTTATTAAACGGAGTTAAAGACATGGAAGAGGAATCCGTACCCCTTCAAGAAGAACAGGCAAAGGCTGAGGAAGTTGTGGAGTCCATGCTACAGGATGTTGCAGAAGAGCCGCAACCAGAGGTTAAAGAGCAAGAAGAGAAGCGCGTGCCTCTTTCTGCTTTGCAGAAGGAACGCAAAAAGCGCCAAGAAGTTGAGATGCAACTCGAATGGGAAAGGCAGCAGCGCAATCAAACGCAGCAACCTCCCAAAGAGGAAGATACTAGCAAGTATGAATCTGCAACAAAAGAGGACTTGAGCCGAGCTCAGCAAGAGGCTGTTCGCATAATAGAAGAAAAGATTTGGAAAAAAAACAATCCAGAGAAATTTCAACAAGTAGATGAGTTTTTAGAAGAATTTTTAAACCAAAGACCTAATCTTCGTTCTGCGATAAGAGATGCGACAAATCGATATGAAGAGGCATGGACATTAATGGAAGCTTTAACACCAAAGCAAAGACAGCAAATAAAGTCGCCACCTCCAAAAAAAGAAGCACCGGGTTCACCGGCAAGCGTTCCTAAGGGAGCGTCTTTAAATCAAGCTGTAGATTTGATGGGTATGTCTGATCAAGAGTTTAACGCATGGAGGCAATCGCAGAAACGTAGGAGATAGGCAGAAGGAGATTCATGTCTGTTACTACAACCTCGGGCTATGGCTCAATGGCTGATCGTTGGGCGCATCGTGCGCTATTGCAACGTTCAAAGCCACGTTGCGTGCACAACTTGTTTGGTAGGGCTTTTAGCTTACCAACAAAAAATACTGATACGATGGCATTCCGTCGTCAGGAAAACTTAAATTCTGATCCTGTTGTCCTTTCTCAAGATGCAGATCCTGCTCCTGAGCAAGTACAAAAGTTTGATATCAACGTCACCGTTCAAGAGTTCGGTAAAGTTGTATTGCTTGGTAGAAAAGTTTTGCTGGTCGTTGAAGACGATACCGCTTCAGAGACGGCAGATAACCTTTCACAGTGCATGCATACTATGCTGGATAAGGTAACACGTGATGTTTGGGCGGCAAGCGTCCCACAAATCTCATGCCTAAACGGCGTCAATGGCAATGCCATCACTGAATTGACTCAGATCGATGTTAACAGAGCGATTCAGTATTTGGATGATAATAATACTGAGAAGATGACTCCAACGATCGAAGGCACTTTCCGTTTTGGGACAGGCCCTGTGGAAGCGGGTTTCTGGGTTACTTCACATGTGAATTTAAAGCCAGATATCCGTTCTTTAGATGCCTTTATCCCCACTTCTCAATACGGTTCACAAGAACCTGTGTTGCAAGCCGAGTTCGGAGCAACAGATGAAGCACGTTGGGTGACATCAACACTTGTTAAAGTGACAAGCGATAACCCGGCTATTTACTACAACACATTCGTTGGTGCTAATGCTTATGGCTACGTAGGCATTGATGAAGTGTCTACAGAAATGATCTTGAAGCCTCTTGGTTTCAATGATTACCTAAACCGCTTCCAAAGCATGGGCTTCACAGCATGGTTTAACGCTGCAATTTTGGATGATTCCCACATTGTGACCTTATTATCAACCAAAGCTGCTGCTTAAAACTAAAGGAGTTTTATTATGTCAGATCTATTTTTGGGTCAAACCTGCACAGAGGCTTATAAGTTTATCTCTGCCGGTATAGCTCATACTTTTACCTTCAATTTTCAGCCCGATAAAGTTGTTTTTAACAACATTACAAAATGGGTTGCCACTGCTGGAAATTTTCCCGTTTCCGTTTGGTTTAGAGATCAAACAGGAACAGGGGATGCTCAGCAAATGAAAGTTATTGACTCAGCAGCTCCTCAGTCTTTTAACTTTGTGACTGAAACAACAAACGGTTTTACCGTTGCAAATACTTCAGGAGGTCAAGCGACTTCACAAGCTACGATCTCTGCAATTTCTGCTACAGATCCATGCGTGGTGACTCATAGTGCTTATACATTCCAAACAAACCAGATCGTAAGATTAACTGATCTTGGTGATGTTGGAGTGACTGACCGTGGTATGGGTCAGTTGAATAACAATAGGTATAGAATTGTTGTTCTAACTTCGACAACTTTCTCGTTAAAAGATGTAATCACTGGTGAGCCTATAGATGCTACAACATTCACAACTTATGTGAGTGGCGGCCGCGTCTGTTTAGAGACTCATGTAATTTCTCTTAACAACCCACAAGTGACTCCATATTCAAATACTAACCCATATGATCCTAACCCATTTGCTTACGATCCTGTTCTGTACAAGCTTACTGCTGGTACGGCTGTAATGGGATCTGATAACGATGTGTTTCTGATCGAGGTTTACAAGTGGGGGCGTTTTGAGGACTTAGGTGACCTTGCATAACGGCCCTTATGTAGTTGGGCTCCCTTAAAAAAGGAGTCCAATTACTAATTTGGTATTTATTGGTAGGTAATTGGTAGATGGGACAGATTCCGCATAGACAGAACATCACTAACATAACGAATGCGCTTCCTTGCGTCGTCACAACGGAAGAGCCGCATGATTATGACAATCATGCCTTTGTTAGATTGACTGATCTTAATGGAATGATGCCCATACCTAGGGGAGTAGATCCCTTAAACAACTATAGATTTAGGATTGTGGTTACTGGGCTGGATACTTTTAGTCTTCAAGACCCGATAACTTTCCTTCCTATAGATTCAACAAACTATCCGCCCTATGTCACTGGTGGAAGCTGCAATTTGATAGAGACTAATTTTTTCTATCATGGAGATGACGAAGATGAAGACGAATAAATCAAGGAACAAAAATGGCTAAAGCAAAAGCAAAAACAACACAGCAGGAATCTATGTCAATGAATGTTATGGATCAAACATTAAACAAAATTGAAAATGAAAAATTGCCAATTGAAGATATGCCTTTGAATTCTTTAAGAGATTATAGACTTTATAATGAAGAAGCCAGAAGGCTTAATAAAAAGTTAAAGATTAATAGATATCCTATTAAGCAATGTCCGGTTGAATTACATCCAAAACAAAGAGTTGTATTTAGGAGTAATGACCAACCTCATAACCCTCAAAAAGTTCACTTAAGCAATCATTTGATTCATTTTGACCAAACATTGACTCCGGGAAAAGTTTACGACTTGCCTGAATGTGTCGTCCATCACCTATCTCAATGCGAAAATCCAGTATGGGGATGGTTTGATAATCCAGATGGTTCAAGAGAAACAAGAATCAAAAGTAAGACTCCAAGATTTTCATTAACACCTGTTTATAGTGGTGATTAATCATGACTAGATATGCTCAAGATGTATTAACAATCATGCGAAGGGCTATTGGTCGCCGGAACGAGAATGATCCGGACTCGACCGATGAAGTATTGATACAATACATCAATGACTATAAAAGTTTGAGCATGTCGGATGATGTTAAAATGTTTGAGCAATTCGGAACGCTTACTTTTACCATTGATGAATCAAACACGACAGGGGTTTATACATTCAATGATTTAGGAGCATCTGATGACTTTGTGAGCCTTTCTCAAGAATGCTATATTTCATTGCTTGATCCGGTAAACAATTCAGTATCTTGGAATTTCTTGCCTATCTATCAAGATCCAGGGGAATTCTTCGCTATATGGGGCATAAACAATGATGAGATCCTCATTCCCGGCTATCCTACTAACTTGCTCTTTTACGGCAATGAATTAACTTTTAGGACGATCCCTAACACTTCCTATTTAGTGAAGATATTCGGATATAAAAAGAGTCCTGATTTTTCAGAAGCTGGAGATGATGAGCTTGAATTTGATAGGTGGCTTCGTTTCCTTGCATACGGAGCTGCTGTCAATTATGCAATGGACTTTAGATATGAGCCTCAATCATTAGCATTAATTGAAAAAGGATTTGCAAGGGAAAAGAAGAGGATGCTTTTACACACACACAATCAAATAAAAATGGCGCGAGCCATGCCGAGGTTTTAAATGCCATTTAAAAGCAAAGCACAGCGTGCTTACTTGTACGCTAACGAACCAGAAGTTGCAAAAGAGTTTGCAGCACATACACCAAAGAATAAAAAGTTACCTAAAAAAGTTAAAAAGAAAGGAAAGAAAAATGGCTAAGAAAGGAAAGATGGTTAAAGGAAAAAACTACGTTGAAGCTGACGAAGAATATGACAAAAAGCAATTGAAGAAAGGTCAAAAGAAAATGAGAACTGCCGGGGTTGCAAGAGCATTGAAAGAATCCGAAAAGGAAATGGGATACTCAAATAAACCAAGAGTAAAGCCTCAAAAGAAGAAATAAGGATAGTACACTGATCTTAAAACGGGAAAATAGGTAAAGTATGCCTTGGAATACCACTTATCCAGATGGTTCGAAGTCTGTTAAGCAAAACGAGACGCCAGGACAGCAGAACACGACATATATCAAAACCACGATGAATAATGACCATTATTGGGACTTTGGTTCCAATGAAGATGGTCGGCATAAGTTTGTGAATATGCCCGTGCAAGCTTCCGATCCTTCTATTGCAACTGGGATGGATGGTATTACTTACCTAAAGTCTGACGGATCTCGCATTGAAGGTTTTTATCGAAATGCAAATGGAATCTATCAGTATATCCCTGCATTTTTATCTGGAACTCATGTAATTACTGGAAGTTTTACGACCATGGTTGCTGTTCCTGCTAGCGTGTATGGAGAGATTTATATCTTTCAGACAGTTGCGGGATCGACAAGAGGACAAGCTGGATTTTTTAAATCGAATGGAGCTACTTGTGATGCGTGGCCATATGCACAACAAGTAGAGAGTATTTCCTCTTCTACTCCAAAATTCAACGTAATCTTTGGAAATGGATCAAACGCATCCGGCTTAAATATTCGTGTTCGAGTAGAGGAAGCTGCTACCGGAAATACCTGGAATTATCGAGTAACCTATAGGGCTATTTAGTGGACGTATACGAAATCACAGATTATCAAACTGGAGTATCGAAGGCAGGAGTCAATTACTTGCAGCCTTCTGATTCTTTTCAAAACATGTTTGATGGTTTCGTTTATCGTCAGGTCTTGCAATCAAGAAGAGGAATAGCAAAGTTTTGTCCTAGGTTAGCAGGGGAGACTCGAATATATGGAATTTTCGAACATATCTTGCCTGATGGGACAAAAGAGTCTTTAGTTACAGATAAGAATTTCCTTTATAAATACAATACCGTTACGGGTGTCTACGACCAAATACCATTCGGTGGATCTTTAGCTGCATATCCTGGTTTCAATCTATCTTCACGAGAAGATTATGTTTCCGGGACGTCTTATCCAACGGCATCAAATGGAGCTCGTTTTGTCTTTACGGGCAAAGGGATGGATCATGTATTTTTCTACAACGGAACTGATGTTAGGGATTTTACTAATCTTGTTGATAATCCAGACTACGCAGCCCCCACGCTTGGGGCATTAACAAAAGCTTGGTTTGTTTTCTGGTTTGCTGAGAGACTTAATTTTGTTGTGCCGACCATTGCTGCCATCCAATATTCTCAAGGACTTCTCTATTCAGGCATTCGCACAACTTCAGGTAATGGTGATAAATTCAATGTTGTAGGTTCCGGATTACTTCAATTGGATACTTATGAAAATATCGTTGGAGCATCAATCCTTGGTAACGTCTTTGCCTTTAATTTGGAAAGGTCTAATTGGATAATAGAAAAGACAAGAGATGCCTTTAATCCTTATTTCTCTCGCAAAATTCCTGGCCCTTTAGGTACGAACGCCTCATTTTCGATGGCTTCATGGGCGGATACAGTCAAAACAATGGGAAAAACAGGGCTTATAGGCACTGATAATCGCGAATCTTTAAGAGTGGATAATAAGATTCCGAGATTTACAGAAGATGAAGTCAATCAAGAAGAGTTTGACCAAACTTATGGTGGTTTTGATCGTGTAAACGACCAATTTTTATGGGCTTATGTCGATGCCGGAAGTGGTTCTTCAACTCAAGATAAGGTTTTAGTTCAGAATTATGAGTTTGATACTTGGACGACTTTCAATTTGCGACTCTCTTGCTTTGGTCAGACAGATTTAGGAAGGAATTTAGTATGGAACCAGATCGATGAAACAGAAAATGCTTCATGGGGAAGATGGGACACAACTGAAGAGGTATGGAATAAAATAGGGTTAGGCGTTTCTGTTCAAAAGACGTTAGCCGGGGATGATTTAGGATTCATCTATGAACTTAATGCAGACTATGATGACTATTTGACTTCAATTTCTGCAATAACGCAAGCTTCACAGGCCGTTTTAACTGTGGATGCGACTGGAATTCAAGCAGGGGACTTGGTTGTTGTTCAGAATGTCGAAGGGATGACAGAGATAAATAATTATGATCCGGAAACCGATCCGGCAAGTTTTGAGCCTTATACCGTTATTTCAGCAACCCCAACGAGTGTAACGTTAAATGTTGACAGTACTCTCTTCACGGCTGCAACGCCAAACACTGGAACTATCTCTAAGGTTATTAACTTTTCTGCCGACACGATTCCATTTAATCCTTATCGCTCGATTGGCCGACGTTGCTATGTTGGTTATGTAGAATTCTTGCTTGATACGGATGGAGGATTTTTGAAGGTTGATGTCTTTTCAGATCAAGAAGAAAGCCCTTTTATAAGTGATGTTTTAATTCAACCAACTGGAGTCCAAAAAGGGCAAGAATGGGTAAGTATGAGCATTGACAATGAATCTAACTTTATGACATTTAGACTGAAGCAATTAAGTCCGGCAACTCAAGTAAAGGTGACTTCTGTTAGAATACACTGCTCCCCTGGCGGATTAACAGGATATTAATATGGCAAGGATTCCAGAGACATTCAATCTTGGCAATATAGAGGACATGGAAGAATTGCTAAGACAGCTTCAAGAAATGTATACTCAATTAGCCGTTGCGATTAATCAGAAACCAGATGTTTACCAAAGGACGACTGATGGAAATACAAACGAGACGTTTCTGGCTAACGGAGACATTAATATCAATTTAAATACGAACAAGGTCGAGATGATAACCAATCATACTGCGACGACTGTAGTTTGGACAACGCTTAGTTAAGAGGTTTTTATGACATTTGCAGCAGCATTACCTTCCATTATAAGTGCCATCGGTTCTATAGGAGGAGGCATACTTTCTAAAGGAGGTAATAAAGAAACAAAGCAGCAAAAAACAGCACGCAGAACTGCCGATGAATTACTCGCATCGATAAAGGGAGATGGGCCGTTTAGTAGCTTATTTCAAACTGACGAGAATGCATTTAATAAATCATTTGTTGAGCCTGCGCAAGCTAGATTTCGG
>JACCDR011852666.1_pt1 | contig 19849 bp, 20 predicted proteins | sample 7446431 | NCBI WGS metagenome assembly JACCDR01 (sample SAMN15323443, study PRJNA562643) | freshwater metagenome | isolation source: river surface water | place: USA:Blue River Watershed | collected 2017-08-17 | reverse complement strand
GGTACACAGTGGGCGTGACCAGGCATTACAATGGACGGATGGGGAGCGGGAGCATGGTCAATTGAGCATCCTGGACAAGATCGACCACGCCGTGGCGAACCTTTGCCCGTGCGGCGCCGAACCCCGCGACGGTTCCGCGTACTGCTCCCCCGACTGCGAACCCACCCACGTCGCGTCGAGCACCACAGCGCATTTCGACGGCACCCAGATGCGGTGGCGGCCCGACATGGTCACCGAAGCCGACGACGACGGACTCGAGCCGATCGAGTTCGAGCGATGCGGCTACACAGGCCGACACAACCCGCAGATTTTCCGTCGCGACGAGAACACCCTGCACCTGCGTCTCGACGACGGCTACCGCTTCGTCGGCGTCGACGTCGCCGACGACCACAGCGAGGTGTGGCCACCGGAGTTCGTGCAACGAATGGTCGACGCGTGTTCGAAGCTGGAACGTCAGCTCACCGACAGCCGTCTTGCCGAGCCCGCCCCGGCACCCGACCTCCGCGCGGAATACGTCCGGGAGCACCGCCGGTACGTGTCGCACATGATCGACAGCATGGGTGCCCGACTGCGGCCCTGGCCGGCCTTCTATGCCTCAAGGCCAGGCGGGTATCGGGCTGGCGACGTCGTCTACGCCTCCGACCTGACATCACTCGACACGTTCACCAGGACGTTCCCGATGCCGTCCGACGAAATCATGCGGCTTCTGTACGGTCCGGACTGGTCACACCGCCCGGACTGGCTGCCACCGAAGCCGAAGACGCGGAAGTGGTCGCAGGCGAAGCTGACCGGCGCGGTCACCAAGGCCCACCGGGCACGCGACCAGCGCCTGCCCCTCACCTGTGACCCGTCCCAGTGCGACGCCGGGGAAGGTGTCGACTGCGTCAAGGGCGACCCGGATGCCCCGTTCACCTCGCTCGAGGATGCTGTTCTGGCCGATCAGGCGGCAGCGGTGATGCGCCGGCGGGTGGGCGCGATGGACCAGGCGCGGAGGGCGTCGGCGGTATCGCGTTTGCGGGTCGACAACTTCCTGGCCTCCCGGATCGTGGATCCTCGGGCCCTGGTCAGGCTGAGCAGCATCTCGATGACGTGAGAAGCGGCGCCGCCCACCCCTGAACGACGCCGCCCCACGTGACCCCTCCGACGAGTCGCCACAACGCTAACGGATCATCCGGCGGAGGGACGACATGGCCAACTCCAAAGAGTGCGCCTGCCACGTGGGCAGCTTCGGTGTCTGCGACTACCCGGGCGGCTGCGGATCGGCGGGCGGCTGCTGTGCTCCCACTCCGCGCCCCGGATCGTGCACGGTGTGCCTGCTGCTGCGACCGGACGCCGACCCGCGCCTCCCCCACCACCCACCCGTCTGCGACGGCGACCGGGAACTCCTCGACACATGGCTCGGTGAGATCAACCGCCTGCACGCCCAGCTCACCGAACCCGAACCGGCCATCGTCGACAAACGTCAGCACGACCGGTGGGCCACCGCCTACCTGCCCGGCGGGCACCGGCACACCTGGAACAAAGGCCCCGCCTACTCCGACCCCCTCGCCCCACTCGGCGGGGTGTCCCCCATCAACTCCCGGCCGAACAGCCCCCGCACGTCAGGCTCACGGGAACGCCCGATGCCGATCCGGGCCGACCTGCACGACCTCACCTCACCCGCCCGCGGCGTCAACCTCACCGGCGCCGGCCGCCAGCATCCCGAGGACCACGTCGGGGAACTGCCCGCAGCGACCATCCTGGACGGCTGGGTCCGGTCGTGGCGGGACACCCTCCACCCGTCACAAGGCCTGCCCCCGGCGTCGGTCCCCGAGTTGACCCGCTGGCTGCGGATCCGCCTCGACGATGCCTGCGACCGGTATCCGATCATCGACGAGTTCGCCGATGAGATCCGCGACCTGCGGGGCAAACTCCGCGCCCAGGCCGGAGAGACCGACCCCAAGCCGGAACGGTGCGAACAGGTCGCCTGCAAACGCTGCGACATGGAGATGATGTTCCGCCGCCCCGACGGCTCCGGTGACGTCGACTGCCTCAACCCCGCCTGCAACGCCGTCATGCGCGACACCGAGTATCGGGAATGGGTGGCCACCCTGCTGGCACAGAAGCGCATCGAGCAGCAGCAAAACGCCTGACCGGGAGTGGTCACCTACCCGCGGATCAGGTATTGTCCCGGCTGTCCGGGCTTCAACGTGCCCAGGCGCAGGCTCGAGCCCCACACCAGCAATGGTTGTGGGGCTTTCGTCGTTCCCGGGGGTGACCGTGGACGACCAGCCGGTCCTGCTCCCCCGCGACATTGCCGCCCACGCCGCCGGCGTCCAACCGGACACGGTGAAGAAGTGGACCACCCGCGGCTGGGTTGATCCTGACACCGGGCAACGCCGGTTCCTGAAAGTCGCCGACCGGGACTGGCGCGGGAACCCCCTGTACGACTACCCCGACGTGATGGCCGCCGAGAAGGCCACCAGGCGCCGCGGCCGGAAACGCGGCCCGCAGCACTGGGCCGCACTCAACGTCAAGTCGGCGTGAGGCGGCGAACTATGACCGCTGAACCGGAACGCCTCGCGTTTTCGCTCGAGCTGCTGGCGAACGCAGGCGCGCAGGAACGCCCCCTGCGCGGCTGCGACAACGGGCATCTCGTCGTCGGCCACAACAACCACTTCCAGGCCGAAGCGTTCGCGTTCGACCTGAGAACACTCACCTGCCGCCGGGTCGACGACTGCGATGGCTGACACCGCCGAGCAGAAGGCCGCGGACGAGAACCTGACCGCCGCCATTGAACGTGCCCTGGCCGCCCACAGCATCGAGGGTGAGCCGTACGTCCTCGCCGAGTACATCGTGATCACCTGCCAGCACCGGTTCGACGAGGACGGCGACGGCATCACCGCAGTCGGGTATCTGTCCCGCGACGGTGACGTGCCCCTGCACCGCTCCCTCGGCCTCGCCGAATACGCGGCGGCCCGGCTGCGCAAACGCATCTGCGAGGACTAACCGGGGGTGCTCATGTCCCCCTCGGAGCGTGTGCGCCGCTGGCTCGGCACCGACCAGATCGCATCCCTCACCGACCGTTTCAACGCCCAGGAGGCAACCATGACGACGATGCTCGAACTGCTCACCGGCCTGGTCACGAAGACCACCGAGGCGTCCGCCGCGCAGCAGGCCAGCTTCCTGAACCTGCACAACGCCGTCGACAAGCTCACCGCGAACGTGGCCCGCCTCGAGCAGCTCGTCGCCAACGGCGATGCCACCGAGGAGATGCAGACCCTCGCGACGGAGATCCGCACCAACCTCGACGACATGAAGAAGGCCGCGGACACCGCCGACGACGGTTTCGAGCCGGTCGAGACGCCCACCGAGCCGACCGAGCCTGGCACCCCGACTGAGCCGGCCACGCCGGTCGAGCCCACCCCCGACGTTCCCGGCGACCCGCAGGTCCCCGGCGACACCCCGGCCGAGGGTGAGACGCCGGCCGACAACACCGGTCGCCGCTCTCGCTGATTGCTCGCGGCCCGCGGGTTCCTCCCGAAGCTGCGGGCCGCGTCTTTCACGCAGAGTGGCCGAATTCGGCCCAACGAAGATCAAACTATGCCCGTCTGGCGGGGTCGACACCCGACCCGATAACAGAACGTGACATCGGGGGTGAGCGCGTGTGCCGCCCCGCATCCCCGACGACAAACGCGCCGCGATCCTCGCCGACATCCGAGCGGGCACCAAAGGTCGCAACCAGATAGCCCGATACCACAGCGTCTCCGTCGGCACGGTCACCAAGCTCGCCAAAGACGCCGGTTCGACCGATGCCTTCGACCGGTCACAAAGCGCAAAAGCTACGCGCGCGGTCCAACAAGACAACCGGTCTCGCCGGGCGCAGATCGCCTCCGAACTTCTCGACGACATCGCCGCTTTCCGCGAGCGCGCCTGGTCGCCGTATACCTACTACGAGCGCGGCTCCGACGGCCCCGAACTGGTCACCTTGGACCGCCCGCCGTTGAAGGAAGCGAAAGAGGCGTACGTCGCGATCGGCATCTCGCTGCAGCGGCACATGGAGCTGGAGAAGTTCGACGCCGACCGGGGCGAGGAGCAAGCGAAGTCCATGCTCGGTGACCTGGCGAAGGCGTTGAAGGCTGTGGCCGGCGACTCCACGGGTGACGGTCCGCGGCGCTGATGCTGAATCTGCCGATGTCCCCGAAGCAGATCGACTTCGTGGCGAACTCGAACGCACGAATCAACATCGCCTCGGGTGCGGTCAGGTCGGGAAAGACCATCGGGTCGCTGCTGAAGTGGCTGATGATCTGCGCCGACCCGCCGCCCGGCGGTGAACTGGTGGTGGTCGCCAAGACCGCGCAGACTGCTGCCCGTAACTTGTTCGCGCCGCTGACCAGCCCGGACATCTTCGGTGAGGCCGCCAAGCACGTCCAGTACACGATGGGTGCGCCAACGGCCAACATCCTCGGCCGCCGCGTGCATGTGATCGGCGCTAACGACGCCCGTAGCGAGTCAAAGATCCGCGGCATGACCGTGGCCGCCTGCCTGATGGACGAGGCGACGCTGCTGCCCCGCGAGTTCTTCAACCAGATGCTCGCCCGCATGAGCGTCGCGAACGCCACCCTGATCGCCACGACCAACGCCGACTCCTCCGGGCATTGGCTTCGCAAGGAGTTCCTGCTCAACGACGGTATCGACCTGCGGCAGTGGCATTTCACTCTCGACGACAATCCGCACCTGCCCGCCGCCTACATCGAGGCGCTGAAGGCCGAATATGGGCCGGGGTCGCTGTTCTATAAGCGGTTCGTGGATGGGTTGTGGATCCTCGCCGAGGGCGCGATCTACGACATGTGGGATCCGGAACGCCACGTCGTAAAGACGTTGCCGCAGATGTGGCGGTGGATCTCGGCCGGTGTCGACTACGGCACCACCGCGCCGTTCGCGGCGCTGCTGCTGGGTGTCCGTGGCGATGAGTTGTACCTGGCGTCGGAGTGGCGCTACGACTCCCGCAAGGAGCGCCGCAGCCTCACCGACGTTGAGTACTCGTCCCGGCTGAAGGGCTGGCTGGGCGGCTTCCGTCCGCCCGGATCCCACATTCCTGGCGTCATGCCGGAGATGATCGCGGTTGACCCGTCCGCGGCGTCGTTCATGCAGCAGCTTTACCGGGATGGCTTCTCCCCCACCCCGGCGGAGAACTCGGTGCTCGACGGGATCCGGCTGGTTTCGTCGCTACTGACCTCGGATCGACTGAAGGTCCACTCGTCTTGCCAAGGGCTGATCGATGAGATCCCCGGCTACTCCTGGGATCCGGCGAAGGCGGTCCGCGGCATCGACGCGCCGATCAAGGCCGACGACCACAGTTGCGACGGGGCACGGTACGCAATCGCGACGGGCGAGAGCGCTTGGCGCCGGCCGACCAGCAACCTCCCGCCGGTTACCGGCAGGACAGGCCACCACGAGCTAGATCTGGCGAGTGCAGCGATGTAGGTGGTGGTCCTGATGGCCGCCCCGACCTCGGTGAAGGGTTACGTAGACCCGTACGCGCTGGACAACCAGTGGGGGTCGCTGTACACCGACCTGCTTGAGCACGTCCCGGACCTGGTGTTTCCGACCTCGATCCCGGTCTACTCGCGGATGAGGCGCGATCCGAAACTCAGCTCGATCCTTCAGGGCTGGCTGCTGAACCTGCGCCGCTGCCAGTGGCAGCTGGACCCGGCGGGTTGTCGCGGCGAGGTTGTGGACCTGGTCGCCGACGGTCTCGGCCTAGCCGTAAAGGGCGTGGACAAGCCCGGCCCGGCACGCCTTCGTGGGGTGTCGTGGGGCGACCACCTGAACGCCGCCCTGCGGATGGTGCCGTTCGGCTTCGCCGCGTTCGAGCTCGAAGCCGAGGTTGAGAAACGCGCCCAGTTGGCAGGGTTGTGGGAGCGCCCGCAGTGGACGATCTCCCACCTGCACGTCGACGGCAAAACCGGACTCCTCGAGGGCGTCACGCAAGATCAGGCGGGCAAGCTCGAGTCTCCGCAGATCGCGGCGAAGAACATGGCGTTCTACGTCCGGGAGCGGGAAGGCTCCAACTGGGCGGGCACGTCGCTGCTGCGGGCGTCGTACGCCTCGTGGCTGGTCAAGGAGGAGGTTCGCCGCCATTACGGGGCTGCGAACGTCCGCTGGTCCGCCGGCGTCCCCGTCATGGAAGCCCTGCCGGGGACGAACCCGACCCCGGCGCAGATGGCCGAGGCGATGCAGATGGCGTCAGCGGCCCGCTCTGGTATCACTGCGGGTGCGGCGACACCTCCCGGCTTCACCATGAAGATCATCGGGTTGACGGGTTCCGTGCCGGACTCCCAAGGGTTCCTGCGGTATCTCGACCAGCAGATGACCGCGTCGGCGATGATGGGCGCGTTCGACCTGGGTGAAACCCCCAACGGTTCACGTGCCCTCGGCAACGTGTTCGTCGACGCCCTTCACCTCGCCCTCGAAGCCGAAGCTGAACTTGTCGCGGACACTGCCACCCGGCAGATCGCCGCGAGGATCGTCGACTGGAACTACGGCGAGGACGAACCCGTCCCCCGGATTGTTGCCTCGGGTGTCGGTTCCCGCCGTGAGGTCACCGCCGAGTCCCTGCAGCTCCTCCTGTCCTCCGGCGCCTTGCAGGCTGACCCTGGCCTCGAGGCGTGGATCCGGCGCGAGTACCGGCTCCCCGAGCGTGAGGAAATGGTTAAGCCGAAGGCGCAAGCCAACGGTGTGGACCTGCCGGAGAAGCCCGCCGCCGATCCCGATGCGCCGGCGGAGGACGCGATCCCCGAGCAGGCCCCGGTCGCCGCAAGGCAGGCCGATCTGGACTGGGGTTTGTTCGACGGCACCCAGGCCGCCCCCAGCAACCCGGCGCAGCCCACCCTGTTCGACACCGACGAGATCGACTTGGCGGCGTTCGCCCCGGCCTAAGGGGCAGGTGTGGTCCGCAAGTTCAACCCGGCCCAGCATCCGCGGGACAAGCGTGGCCGGTTCACGAAGTCCCGCACGGTGAAGGCGTCCGCCGGGGACAGGAAGGCCGCCCGGCAGGTCGCGGACCGTTTCTCGCCTGCCGCTTCGGGTTCGGATCCACAGGCCCGGAAGGCGTACCTGGCCGGGCTCGGCCAGAAAGCGGACCTGTCCGGCCTGGGTGCCGCCAATCAGGCGTTGCGCGGCGGCAAGGACTCCCCTGACGCGGACCGCCTCGACAAGGCCATGGTCGATCTGCCCGACGATCTGCTGTTGTCACGTGCTGTTCCCTCGTCTGCGTTCGGCAGTACCGACCCGACGGCATTACAGGGCATGAAGGTCCGCGACGCCGGGTTCGCCCCCGCCCAGCTCGGCACTGTGCAGGCGGCCGACGGTCAGGTGCGGATGCACATCGCCACCCCCGCCGGGACCCGCGCGGCAGTCAACCCGGAGACCGGTGAAGTGGTCCTGGACCGGGACACCGAAATGGTCGTCGCGAAAGTCGCCACCAACGATGCTGGCGGGCACGACATGTGGCTGACGGTGCTGCCGAAAACCTCGAAGACATCTGGCGGTGAACCGCCAACGCCTGCCGGGAAGGCACTCACCGGGCTGGTGTCGCCCGCCGACGCGACCGCCGACATCAACGTCCCAGCAATCACGGAGAAACTCCGCGCCGGGGAGACACCCGCCGAGGTGGACCGGCTTGACGAGGCGATGACACCGCTGCCACAGGCGACGAAAATGAACCTGCGCGTGCCGGTCGACTATTTCGGCCCCGACCCGGCCGCTGCGGCCGGTAGGACGGTGGACGAGCCCGGCTATCTGATGGGCACCCCGCACACCGGCCACGAGCAGGCTTGGATCACCCGCAAGGACAGCTTGGTGCTGGACGTGTCGGTTCCGGCGGGAACTCCGGTAATCGAGGGTGACAGTGTCAACACGCTGATCGTGGGCCGGGATGTGCGTTTGCGGGTGACGCGGGTGCGTCAGCCGGACGACGGCGGCGGTTTCGAGGTTTTCGCGGAGATCGTGCCCGTGGGTTCGGGTGAACCTTCCGCGTTTGACCGTGCGGCGTTGATGAAGCTGAAGGCACCGGTGCTGCGGCAGCAGATGAGAGACCGCGGGCTGAAGCCGGGCCGCCTGCGCAAGTCGCAGATGGTGGACGCTTTGGTCGCTGATGAGACGGGCGCGGAACCCGAACCTTCCCCCGGTGACGAGCTGGACGAGGACGCCACCGCCCGGGCGGTCCTCGCCGCTGCCCCGCTCGGTCTGGGCCGTGATGACGGCGGTGGCCTGACCGCCGCGCAAGCCGACGCGGTCACCGAATATCAGTCGTCGTTCTTCTATGCCATCAACGGTCAGTTGCGGCGTGACGAGGTCGACCCGCTTGTGCGGCCGATTGTGGATGCGATGGATTCGGCGATGGCGTTGTCGAAACTCACCGCCGATGTTCAGGTGTGGCGTGGCATCGCCGAGCCGGGCAAAGTCTTCGGGGATCGTGTCGACGGCGACATGACTGGCCTGTCGTGGCGTGAGGACGGCTACGTGTCAACCTCGGCAAGCAGCAAGGTGGGCCGGGATTTCACCTATGAGGGTGCCGGGTCGGGGCCGACGCTGATGCGTGTTTCTGTCCCGCGCGGCGTCGGTGCGGTGCAGGTTTCCGGGTTGTACGGTCAGGCTGAGCTGGTTCTGGACCGGGGTCATGCGTTCACGGTGACCGCCGATCATGGTGTTACTGCCGGGATCCGGCGCCTCGACGTCGAAGTCACTCCTAAGGTGGCGGTGTGAAACCGGTCGGCCTCGAGGCCCGCATGGGTGAGATTTATCAGCCGCCGATTTTGGCTGAGCCGAAAGGCGGGCCGATTCCCGGCGTTGAGGTGAGGGCTGCTGCTGATTCTGCTGCGGAGAGAATCCAGCAGCAGTGGGATGGGGCCAAGGCCCGCCTGCTGAAGAGGTGGCCGAAACTCGCGAAGCCGATGGTGGATGATTTGGCCAGCCAGGCTGAGGCTGCCGCCGAGGCCGGGGATCTGGCGTTGCTCGGCGAACTGAAGGTGTCAGCGGGTGTGGTGGCCGCCCTGTCGGTGCCGATCCGCAAGGCCGGATCCGAGCTCGCCGCCGAGGCTGCTGCTGGCGTGGTCGAGGAGGCCGCTGCCCAGGATGTGACCATCACCGCCCCGGATGCTCCGGCCCGTGACCGGGTGGAGCAGCACGCCGACGCGGTGGCCCGGATCATCGCCGCCGGGTACGCGTCCGGCGCGGCACGGACCGGTCTGCAGCTCGCAGGCTCCGAAACTGCCGAAGTGCGGGCCGAGGTTGAGCGGCACCTGACCGAGCTGGGCGAATCTGTCAACGGGCTCGTCGGTACGGAGATCGCAGCCCTATTGTCGGCTGCTCAGTTCGCCGGGCGCCTGGCGGTGCTCGAGCAGCATCCGGCGGACAATTACGCGGCGATCGAAGTCAACGACCGCAATCGATGTGAGCCCTGCTCCAAGATTTCAGGCTCGACCTTCACCACCCTGCGCGAAGCCCTCTCGCACTATCCGGGTGGCGGATCCATGAAGCGATGCGAAGGACGCGGCAGGTGCCGCGGGTTCATACGCCCCTCGTGGTGACCTGATCCAACCCCACTGACTTCCGAAAGGAGGCCAGTGGATGCCTGACGCCGACCTTGCTCACCGTGAAGGTGTTGAACTGGTCAACGCCGGATCTTGGCGTCTGCTCTCCGGCGACTGGAACCCCAACCGCGACGACATCCTCGCCGCCGTCGAAGCCGCCAAATGCCCTGCCGTGCGCCGGCCGAAGCTGAAACTCGGCCACCTCGACACGCGGTTCAACCAGCCCATCGACTCGAGCCTCGACGGTCAGCCTTCACTCGGCTGGTTCGACAACCTGCGGGCCAGCGCCGACGGCAACACTCTCATCGGTGACCAGGTGGCCCTGCCGTGGCTGTCTGCGGTGCAGCCCGCCGCCTACCCGGACCGTTCGGTAGAGGGCACCCATAATGCCCGCTGTGCTCTGGGCCACACCCATCCGTTCGTTGTCACAGCGGTGTCGCTGCTTGGGGAAACCCCGCCCGGCATTCCGACGCTGAAGTCGATCCGTTCGATCGACGACCTGCCCGCGGCGCTCGGTGTTGCGGCCGCCGGTGAGGATTTGGCCGACGGCGAGTCCGTTCAGGCCACCGTCAGCGCTTCCGCTGAAGTCCACACCGGAGCGATGGTCGCCCTCATTCCCACCGCCGAGGACGCGGAACGGCTGGCGGTCGAGGGCGGCGAGGGCGCGAACGAACTGCACCTGACCCTCGCCTACCTGGGCAAGGCGGCCGACCTGGGTGCGGGCGGGAAGCAGGACGTCATCGACCACGTGTCGACCGTCTGCAACGGCCTGCCCCGTCTCGAAGCGGACATTTTCAGCGTCAACCTGTTCAACCCCGGCGACGCCCAGCCAGAACGTGACCCGTGTCTCGTATGGGGTGTCACCGGGGACATGGTCGACGCCGTGCACGACCTAGTCGGCGAAACGCTGCACCTGATCGACGCACCGATCCCCTCCCAGCACCGGCCCTGGGCGGCGCACATCACCGCCGCGTACACGGGCGACCCGGCCCTGATTCCCGAGCTCGCCTCCAAGGTCGGCCCGGTCGCATTCGACCGGCTACGGCTCGCGTTCGGCGGCGAGTTCATCGACATCCCACTCATGGACTGGCCCGGCGAGGAAACCGACGTCGCCGCATCCGCAGACCCGATCGCGGCGGCACGTGAACGCCTCACGACCCTGCAGCGCCAGGTAAAGGCCGCGGAGGGTGCTGATGCCGCGCCTGCCGGAACACCCACCCCGCCCGCCGAAAACCCCCCGCCGGATACGACGCCGGCCCCACAACTCCCGGCCGCCGAGTCGGAGCCAGTAACACCAACCAAGGAGGACCCTGTGTCCCTGAGCGAAGACATGCGCTCGCGGCTCGGCCTCGCCGACGACGCCGACGAAACCGCCGCACTGGCGGCGATCGACGCGCTGAAGACGGCCGCCGAGAAGCAGCCCGAGCCGACCCCGGAGATGGTGGCCGCGTCGGCTGCCGCAAAGGCCGACGCCGACAAGGCCAAGGCTGACGCGGAGGCTGCGACTGCCGAGAAGGACGAACTCCGCAAGGAGGTGACCGTCCTCGCCTCGCAGGTCGAGACCATGTCGGCACGGATCGCCGCCGCTGACGCGGAGACCGCGAAGACGGTCAAGGCGTCCGTGCTCGACACCGCCCAGCGTGAGGGCAAGTTCACGCCCGCCGACCGCGAGCAGTGGGAGACCGACTACGACGAGTCTCCGGGTGTCACCACCCGCACCCTCGCCCGGATCGCGAAGGGCTACGCAGTGCCGGTGATGGCTTCCGGCACGGTCGGCGACCCGGAGCCGCAGGGCACCGACACCGCATTCGAGGCCGACTACGAGCGTCACTTCGGCGCCGACAAGAAGGCGAGCGTCTGATGCCGGACTACGCCCCGCTCTACATGCCCGGTGACGCGCTCACCGGCGTCGCGTCCGGTGCCATCGTCGGCGGCAAAGCCGTCATGGTCAACGGCAACGGCACCCTCGCCACCGCCACCGCCGACTCGAACGCTGTGGTCGGTGTCGCCGCCCACGACGCCGCATCGGGCACCAACTTCACATACCACGGCCGCGGCCAGGTCCACGTTTCCGTCGCCGCAGGTTCGATCACCGCCGCGGCGCGGGTCAACTCGGCCGCCAGCGGCAACGTCGCGTCGGCGACGGCGGGTGTCGGCAACGTCGGCATCGCCCTCACCACGGCCGCGGACACCGCGCTCGTGACCTGGATGGAGATCTAGCCCCACCGCTAGCTCTCCACCAACTGAACAGCACCAACATCCTTCCCGGACGCCCTGCGTGCCGGGTTTTTTCATGCCCAGCGCAGGGCGAAAGGGGACAGGCTGATGCCTCTCCAGACCTACCCGCCGGCCCCGGCTTCACTGTCCGGGGACCTCAAGACCATCAACCGGATGCTGCAGGACCCGGCGATCATCTCGCGGCGGCTGAAGGCGCTCGACGACATCGGGTTCATCGCCGACGAACTGCTCCCGGCCCGGTTCCGCACGTCGGGTGGCGCGGTCCAGTACGAGATCAACGACCAGCCGCTGTTCACGAACCGCAGCATCACCGCCGTCGGTGCGGGTTCCGAGTACCCGCGGGCGCTGCCCCAGTCGGGTACTGCAGCGCTGGCCGCCGTGTCGAAGTGGGGCCAGGCGACCGAGCTGACCGACGAGCGGATCAAGCGGTCCATCCCGATGGGTAACGCGATCGACTGGGCGCTTCGGGTCCTGTCGAACACGGTCATGCAGAAGATCGACCGGCTGGCGATCGCCGCGTTCGCGTCGGCGGTCAACGACACCCTCGCGGCGTCGGACTGGACCGGCGTCACCCCGAAGATCCTCCTCGACACCGAGAAGGCGAAGGCGAAGGTCGCCGGCCGCGAGATGGGCTACAAGGCGGACTCGATCCTCCTCACCGACGCGAAGTACGCGTACATGGCGTCCGACGACAAGATCGCGACACTGCGGAAGCGGGAAACCACCGACAACCCGGTGTACGGCGGCACGATCGACACCATCGCCGGGCTGAAGGTGATGACCACGCCGATCGCGAACATGCCTGGCGGTTCTGACGACGTCTGGATTTTCGACAGCCGCGCCATCGGCGGTATGGCCGATGAGGACAACCTCGACCCTGGCTACGCCCGCTCGGACAACGGTATCCAGGTGCAGACCCGCCGGGTGCCGGAGCGGGACCTGTGGCACATGTGGGGCCGACGCATCACCGTCCCGGTGATCACGGACCCGCTCGCGGCCGTGAAGCTGACCGGGACGGGGACTGCCTGATGAGCAAGCGCTACCAGGTGGTCGCCGAGTGCGCCCACGTCCTGGTCACCGACCATTCCGGGGTGAAGGCCACGCACCTGCTCTACAAGGGTGCGTTCCTACCCGAGGAGGTCGACGCGGATCGGCTGAAGTTCCTCATCGATGGCGGGTTCGTCGCTGAGGAGGGCGAGACGCCGGTCGCCCCGAACGCCGCCGTGGATCAGGATCCGCGTACGGGTGCTGATTCGGTGTCGACGGAGAAGCTCCGCGGCCAGTCGGATGAGCAGATCGAGGCGGCGCGGCGGGAGGCCGAGGAGAAGGCGAAGGCCGACTCGGACGCTGCGAAGGCTGACCAGGAGCTCGCCGAGAAGCGTGCCGCGGCTCAGGCGAAGCTGCCCCCAGACGGTTCTCTGCCGGACGGCCGGCTGGGTCAGCCGGTGTGGGTGGAGTTCCTCGTCAAGAGCGGCTCCAGCTACGACGACGTCCGTGATGCCGAGAAGGACGAGCTGATCAAGCTCGCGAAGCAGCGCCAGCAGTAACCCCTGTAGTCGCGCAGGCCGGGTTTGAGGTTGCGTCAGGTCCGGCCTGCGTCTGGGGGTGTGATGACTACCCCGTGGATGCCTGATTCCCGCCCGTATGCGGCGGACACGATCGCCCGGCAGCAGGCGCAGAAAGCGAAAGACGCCGCTGTGGCGGTGATGCCGGTCGTCGGCCAGGCGACCGTTCCGGCCCTGGCGTTGGGTGGCACGGCGCAGGTGGTGGTGGCTTTGCCGCAGGAGATTCCGGGGGCGGCGTACGAGCCGATCCCGTACCTGTTGTCGGCGAGCACGAGCCTGCTGGGCGGTTTGCAGATCGGCGGGGTCGTGTCCAAGACGGCCACTGCGGTGACGGTGCTGGTGCGGGCGCCGCTGGTCGCTGTCGCGGCCGGGGCGATTCTTCGCGTGGTCGCGTTCCGCACTTCCTGACTTCCCCCCTTTTTTTGATCAAGCCGCTTCGGGCGGCTCCTTTGTGCTGCCCGAGGAGGGCTCATGACTGATATCGGCGATGGCCGCGCACTGTGCGTCTGTGACCTCTGCGGAGGCGTCGACAACCACCCCCGGCATGTGCTCGCCGGGGGTGATGCGGGCACCTACCCGAAGCCGGGCGAGGACATCCTCAACCGGGTCCTCGACGCCGCACCCAAGGAGCACCGGGCGCGGCTGGTGAACGACCTGGTGGACACCAGTTCGTCGCGCCGGCACCTGGACTGCTGCGCCCTGGCGGGCTGCCCCACTCAGACGTGCGGGCCGCAGGTTAAGGACGCGCCGGGCACGGGCGAGGCGATGCTCGAGCACGTGATGACCCTCGGTGATGTGTTCGCCGACCGTGACGACGTCGTTCAGGGGGTCTGATCATGGCGGTTGGACTTTCGGCGACCAATTATGCGAATCGCATCCTCGATCACATGCATCGGGCGCAGGCTTCAACTGCCCCGGCTGGCAATTTCGCGAAGCTACACACGGGCGATCCTGGCGCGTCTGGTGCTTCTGCGGCGTCTTCGGTGACGACGCGTCCGGCGATGACGTTCTCGGCGGCGTCGGGTGGGTCGATCGCGTTGACGTCGACGTTCCCGTCGTGGACGTCGTGGGCGGGGACCAACGGGGAGGTGGTGACACACATCAGCGTCTGGGATGCGAACACGTCGGGGACGTTTCTGTGTTCCGTCGCCCTCGCATCATCCAAGACGGTCAATACCGGCGACACGTTGACGCTGTCCAGCATGTCCGTGGCCTTCACGCCCGTAGCTTCCTGAGCGGCAACGGAGCAAACCCGCAAGCACCCCCAACCAGACGTGAGGCAGGAGGTGCACCATGGGCCTCCTGCCCACCACCGTCACCGCAGGCCAAACCGGGGCACTCGCCAACACCGGCCAGATCCACCGCAAACTCAACGGCGCCTTCATCGACGTCCAAGCCGACTACGGCGCCAAAGGCGACGGCGCCACCGACGACACCACCGCCATCAACAACGCCATCACCGCCGCAGCCACCATGGGCGCATCGGTCGGTGCGGGCGGGGCAACCGTCTACTTCCCGCCCGGCGTCTACCTGCACTCCGGCACCATCGTCGGCAAATCACAGGTCCGCCTCCTGGGCGCCGGCCGGTGGGCGACGGTCCTGAAACGGTCCGCTGATGTGGTGTCGGTGTCGTGGTACGGCACCGATGTGGAGGACCGCTGCTGGTATGGGGCGATGGAGCAGCTGACGGTGGAGGGTGACGACTTCGAGGCCACCTTGGTCGATCTGGTTCACGCGTCGCAGTTCATGTTGTACAACGTCGTCATGCACGGCTCGCTGGGCCGGGCGCTGGACCTGGTGGAAACGTGGGATTCGAACTTCACCAACCTGTTCTGTGAGTCGTGTGGTGGGGTGGGGGCTGGCGCCCCACCGACGATCCACCTGCGTAATGCCCGCGCCTCGTCGGGGTTCGGCTCGTCGACGGACAACACGAACGAGATCCGGTTCACGCACCTGCACATTGAGGCGAACCGGGCCGGTGCGATCCGCATCGAGAAAGGGTTCGGCGACACCCAGCCGAACGGCGTCTACATCTTCGACCTGAAGATCGAAAACCATACGGTGTCGGGTGATGCCCCGTTCGTCTACATCGCCCCGGAAGCGAACCGGGTCCACATCGAAAAGGTTTACGTGTATGCCGGTGATCTGCTGGACGGCGGACCGGTCGATGTGATCGAGAACCTGTCGGTGCGCAACTCGTCGCTGCGGGATGTGTTCGTGTCCACCGGGCCGGAGGCGTCGATCAAAACGGCCGCGAAGGTCGACGGCGGGAAGCTGACCGTTGTCGACGGGATTTACGGCGACTACGACGCTCCTCCGACAACCGCGCACGTGCAGGTCACCTACAACGAGCAGTTGGATCTGCGCAACATCTATGCCACGGCGGGTGTGCTGCTGACGGGCTATCAGATGGCCCCGCAGGCCCGTACGGCACGGCTGTACACCAACGACACGATCGCCTCCACCACAGCGGCCCTGGTCAGCGGGTTGACGTTCACCAACGTTTATCCGGGCGGGTATCTGCTGGAACTGCACGGCCTGTACCAGTCGTCGTCCACCAGCAACGGGCCCCGGTTCGGCTTCGGTGGGACCGCCGCAGTAACGGAGATCGCGGGCTGGGTGTCGATGAACACGTCCGCGACCGCCGTGTCCACGGCAACCTTGACGTCTTTGACGGCGACGGGCGGGGCGAACCCCGGCTCGTCGGGCACACCGTTGCTGGTGACCGCGCGTATGTCGTTGACGGTCACCGACGACGGCACCCTCGCAGTCCGCTGGGTGTCGTCCAACGCGTCGGCGACCGGGACCTTGCTGGCCGGGTCGTACGCGACCCTCACCCGGATCGACTGAGAGGCAGGCGGTCATGGCCACCGGATCGCTGTCGTTGACGCCGGGGGCGGCGATCCTGCCCGACGGCTCCACTTCCAACCTCGCACCCGGTATTTCCCGGGTGAAATCCTCAGGCACCGCACCCGGCATTTACGCCCTTCAACTCCTGTTCGATGCTGCCGCTGACGAGTGGTGCATGTGGCAGTTCCGGATGCCCGACGACTACGCCTCCGCCCCTGTCGCAGTCGTCCAATCGAAGCTTGCTTCCGCCACGTCCGGTGCCGTCGTGTGGGATGTGCGCATCGCCGCCGTCACCACTGGTGACTCCACCGATGTGGACGCGAAAGTGTTCGGGTCGGCAAACACGGCCACCCAGACCGTTCCCGGCACCGCCGGATACCTGGTCGACACCACAGTCACACTGACCAACGCTGATTCGCTGGCCGCCGGGGATTTCGTCGTGGTCCGGCTGGCCCGCAACGGATCGTCCGGGTCGGACACGGCCACCGGCGACGCCGAATGCCTAGGCCTGGGAATCACCTACACGACCACGTAGGGGGCCAGGGTGGCGCGCTCGTACGCTTCCAACTCGGACCGCATCACAGTCTCCACGGGGTCAGTCAGCGTCGCCGGAGCGTTCACCTGGGTTGCCGCATTCAAGATTAACAACTCCAGCGACATGTTCCCGCTGTGCATCAACGGCTCACGGTTGAACGGGATTTTCTGCAACGGCAACCTTGGCGCATATTGGAACAATTTCTACAAGCAGCCGTCGCCGTCAATTCCTTTGACGTCCGGCGACGGCTGGGTAATCGCAACCGTCTCAAAGGCTGCCGGTAACCAAAACATCAACTTTCGGAAGTACGTCTTCGCAACCGACAGCTGGACTTCCGGAAACGACGGCGCCGGCTACAACGACAGCGGCAACACCATCACCGCCGTTCAGCTGGGCTGGTTCGACGGTGTCTTCTACGGCCTTCGGGGGGACTTGGCCGTAGCGGCAACATTCAACCGGGCGCTCTCGGTCGACGAAAACACCCGGCTTCCGTATGGCCTGGCCGCATGGGTGGCGCTTGGCCCGTCAGGCATGTGGGTGTTTGACCAGTCTGCGACCACGCAGGATGTGGTGGACTGGACTGGTGGCGGAGCCAATCAGAACGCCATCACCGGCACCGTCGTTTCCACGTCGAGCATCCCGATCCTCGGCTACGGGCATCCAGTCATCGCCCGCACCCGCCAGTCGGCCGGCGGCCCCGCATCACACAGCGGCGACGCCACCCTTGCCGTCACCGCGAGCTTGTCGTCGGCGGGCAGCACAGCGAAACCCGCCACCACCGGCCTCCCGATCACCGCCACCCTCAACGCCACCGGCACCGGCGGTGGGGCGGCGGCGTCTCTCGTAGTCACCGCTTCGATCGGCGGCAGCGACGGCTACGACGACACCTACGGCAACATCTACGCCCCGCTGCTCCTCACCGCCGACCGGACCGCAGCAGCCACCCTGCCGGTCACCGCCACGGTGGTTGCCGGGACACAGGCCGCCATGACCTCCCAGGCGAGCCTGGCAGCCGCTGCGACCATCACCGCAGCAGCAGCCGGTACCCGACCCGCGTCCGCAGCCCTGGCGGTCACGGCAGGGTTGTCCGCCACGGCGGGAACCGTGCGGGCCGCCACAGCGTCGCTCGCCGCCACGGCGACGATCGCAGCAGCAGCCGCCGCCAGCCGTGGGGCCACCGCCAGCCTTCCCGTCACTGCCACCATCAGCACGGCGGCAACCCTGGCAGCGCAAACCGCCACCACCCTGCCGATTACCGCAACCTTGGCGGCGGCAGGAACCAGTCAGCGACCTGCCCAGGCCAGCCTGCCTGCCACGGCCACCCTGCTCGCGGGGGCAGACCGTACGGCGACCGCCACGGCCAGCCTGCCTGTGGCGGCGGCCATCACAGCAGCGGCGCAACGGCAGGCCTCCCCCAGCGCAACCCTCGCCGTCACGGCAACCATGGCCGCCGCCGGAACCCGGCAAGCCGACCCGACCAGCACGTTGCCCGTCACCGCCACACTGTCCACAGCGACACAAGCCGACCGGAGCGCCGGGGCCAGCCTCACCGCGACCGCCACGATCGCCGCAGCAGCGACGGCAGCACGCCCGGCAACCGCCACCCTGCCTGTCACCGTCACCCTGACCGGAGCCACGGAAGCCGCCCGGCCAGCCACGGCCAGCCTGCCCGTGACAGCGGTCATCACCGCCGGTGCCGCCAGCAGCAGCGGCAGCGGGGCCGACGCCGACCTCACCGTCACCGCCACCACGGCGGCAGGCATGTCAGTCCAGCGGGCCACCCAGGCCACCCTGGCCGCCGTCGCCAGCCTGACCGCCGGTGCCGACAGGACACGCCACACCAGCGCCACCCTGCCGGTGACGGCGACACTCGCAGCAGGACAACAGGTGGCCACCACCGGGACAGCCGCCCTGGCCGTCCTGGCCAGCTTGGCCGCCGCCACAACCCGGACCGCACCGGCAACAGCCACCCTCGCCGTCGTCGCCGCACTGGACACGGCAGCAGACCGGGACAGCCCAGCCGGGACAACCCTGGCCGTCACCGCAACCGTCGGCGCGGCAGCCGCAGACCAAGGGGCGACAGCCAGCCTCACCGCCGTCGTCACCATCACCGCAGGCGCCATGCGTGCGGCAATGTCCATGGGTGGCCTCACCATCACCACGGCCATCACCGCCGGGGGGATGCGCCTCACCCACACCGGGGCCGCACTCGCCGTCCTCGCCACGATCGCCGCCGAGGTCACCACCACCGGCCCGATCACCCACTACCGGCCCGGCAGGCTCACCGCCACAACCCGGCCGGTGTCGACGCTGGTCGCCTCCACCCGTCGCGGACCAGGGGGTGGCTAGTGGTATCCGACCTCGCCGTCGGCGACGCCGAACAAGCCCGCCTCACCGTCACCCCCGCCGACAACACCACCCAGGTCACCCTTGAGGTCCGCCCACCCGGCGGGGCCGCCTACGACGTGCCCATGACCGCAGGGAGCCTCGAGGCCATCCCCGGCACCACGCCCGTCGAGTACACGCAGACGTGGACATCCACCGGGCCCGTCGTCTACACGGTGCCCGGACGGCATGTTCTGCACTTCACCGTCACCGGCACCGGGCAAGGCGCCGAAGACCACGAGGTGTACGTGGTTGCCTCCCCTGTCGCTGGGGGGCCGGCGTGGACACCGGGCAGAAGCCGTGTCGCGAACTACATTCCGAGACGGACTCTCGTTCGCGCTCCGGCGCTCACCGGCTCCAAGGACCAGTTCGAGCTGAGCTTCACCAGCGAGACCATTCCGACAGGCGTCCAGACCGACCGCCTGATCGCCGACGGGGTCGCCTGTGTGTCCGCTCGCGTCACCCCCATGCACGTGACCTCGCAAGAAGCCGCGGCGGTGTGCGCCTCGCTCTACGCCGCCGCCATGATCGAACGGAACTGGCCGGAAGACGACCAGGCACTCCAGCGTGCCAACGACATGGAGAAGCGGCTCGACCGGCTCCTCGACGATCTGGCCAAGGCCAACACTTCGGCCAACGATGACGACCTCGACCAGAACGAGGGATTCGACATCGTCTACCCGGTGCACAACTTCCCGGTC
>JACCDR010590940.1_pt1 | contig 19853 bp, 37 predicted proteins | sample 7446431 | NCBI WGS metagenome assembly JACCDR01 (sample SAMN15323443, study PRJNA562643) | freshwater metagenome | isolation source: river surface water | place: USA:Blue River Watershed | collected 2017-08-17 | reverse complement strand
GACGAAAAGACAGTCTGTGCAAACTCATACTCGGTGGGGTCGTTAGGGACGAGGGACAGGTACAGTTTACGCAGGGACAACAGATTCCGCCCGTGGGCTTCGATGTCGTCCTCCTTCAGTGTGAACAACACCCACTCCATGTTGCCGTAGGAGGTCTCGTAGAAGAGGGACTTAGTACGGACCTTGTTGACCTCGGTGAGGAAGGCGGAGCGGGGGAACATCATTGGCGTGGTTGCCTCTATGTCAAGACTATTTGAAGTGATTCGTTTATATGTAGCATATGTGCAACAGTCTGTCAAGTTTAGAAGAGCAGAGGGGGTGATTCGTTTAAGAGGAGTAATGAAATCAAGTACTTAAGTAAGGACTTGACAAGGGGTTAGAAAGTGTGTATAGTGGGACTACCCTCCCCAAGGGTGATATATATATATATATATACTTAAGTTCTCTACTCTTTAAGTAATACTTAATGCTGGACACCCAGACGACGTATTGACACAGTCTTGTGAGGAGCACCGTAGGTCGTTAACAATACGAGTAGACTCAAGTGTAGTACACCTTCATCTTGTGTAGTCTATGGTCCACATGAAGAAGCCCTAGGTCATCCCTAGGGCTTTTCTTTTATTCTAGTTTACTCCTCACCCAAGACAACACAGCCTCTAACTCCTCCGGGGTGCTGTCGGTCTTTATCCTGTTTGCTCTTTGACTGATGACACATACGTTTCCTTTTGTGTAGCCCAGTTGTGGTACCAGTCTGTCGAGGTTAGGGGAGTTGTTCATTGCTTTAGGGTTTGTTTGTAGTCTAATACCTAGGACAGGGCAAAACTCAGGTATTACCACGTCATCAAGTTCTATGTCGAATGGGATCCCTTTCTTCTTGGCTCTCCACTTGGCGGATGCGTACATCTGTTTAGCGACAACTTCCATAGGCTTTGGAACGTGAGGGCCATTAGGGCTTCTGTGTCGTTTCTTACGAACCTTATCTTCCCCTCTTTCGAACTCTTTCACGTAACCTTCCCTGAGGTAGTCTGGGAGAAGGGTTTGGAGGTATGCCTTCCTCTCTGCAAGTAGTTCGTCTGTCGGCTCCACACCCCAAGGGAGTTCCATCGGTTGGCCTCCCCATTTGGCAATCGAGTGTTCTCGTTTCTTGAATATCTTCTTCTTAGGACTTCCGGGCATAGTTGTTTCCTTTCGTCTTCAGTATACCATACCCCTAGTCCCTTTGTCAAATACCCCTACCCCCTAAATTCCCTAAATTTTTCCGAGATTTATTCCGCATGCATTGGTACACATAGAAGGCTACCCCGCGTACCCCCTGCCCGGCCTCCAGTTGTTGCACCAAAAGCACACCCCCGTGGTATTTCTGCAACAGATGCATAATGTAAACACGATTAACTTGGTCGGGTATATATTCTGAGTGTTTTACTTTGACAGGATGTAAGGGTAATACCAATCCAATACCAATCTAATACCACAACAGACTGGCACCAAAGGATAAAGTAAGCACCACTTACTTCCGTCCGTCGCCCGCCTTGTGGTAACTGAGTACCTCACCGTATCGCTCACCCTCGCGCGTGTATGCGCGTGTTCCTATACACACCAAAGAGAACATGAGAACGAATTAGCAACATTCAATCAACCTAGAACAAACACAGAACACGGCCTTACATTCACAAACATGAATGGAAACTATTTTAGAACTCATTGAAAACAAACGATTCTTTTTTTACACAAACCCAAAAGCGGGCATATACTTGGACCCATCAGAGCGAAACACACAACGGAGTAAGACAGATGGAACTGGAACAACTCAAGCCACTGGTTACAGCTTGGATGGATGCTAACCGCCTTGCCCAACAGTTGCCCGATACATCCTGCTACGATATCGCAAAGCAAGTAGGCGCTGAGTATGGTTCTGAGGCTTGGCATTGGGCCGTGCAAGGAGCGGCGCAATACAAATTCAACGGCGCAACAATCTAACAGGTTATCTTAGCTTAGGTCTGATGCTTCGGGCCTAACGTAAGGCAACCTCTAACCAAAAGGTGACACTATGTCGTGGAAGGGTAACCTACTCTCTTGCGGTTCCAACGCAAAGACAGTCAAAGGTGATGGCTCAGAGTATCTAACCGCCATCATGTATCTCACGCCTTGGAGGTCTGCGGGGATTAACGTCTGCCCTATGGCAGAGCAGGCTAAGTGCATCGATGGCTGTCTGAATACCGCAGGGCGTGGACAAATGTCGTCGGTGCAGATTGGTCGTGCTCGCAAGACACAATGGTTTGCCACCGACAGGGCAGGGTTCATGGCTCAGCTTGTCGCAGATTTGGAAAGCTTTGTGTCGTATTGCCAGAAACGTGGCATCCAGCCTTGCGTCAGACTGAACGGGACTAGCGACATCCGTTGGGAATTGATCGGTGTCGGTCAGTATCGCAACATCATGGACATGTTCCCTGTCGTTATCTTTTACGACTACACAAAGATTGCCAACCGCCGCAATGTGCCTAGCAACTATCACTTGACGTGGTCCTACAGTGCAGCGAACGACAAGTATGCTGAACAGCATGGCATCGCCAAAGCCAATGGCCTTAATATCGCTGTCGTTTTCCGCCGCAAGGATGCCATCCCGGCCACGTTCTTGGGCTTGCCAACTATCGACGGTGATCGGGACGATATGCGGTTCCTTGACCCCAAGGGCGTAGTCGTGGCGCTGTATGCCAAAGGCAAGGCTAAGCAGGATCAATCCGGGTTTGTCGTTAACTAACACACACATAGGAAAGGATAAGACAATGGATCACTTCGCAATCATCACTGAGGCTAAGGCGCAGGCATACGCCGCAGGCAAGGCCTACCTGGACAAGCACTATGGCGGACAGGACGCAGGCGCATGTGGCTTTGCTTGGGTCAACGTCTATCCTAAGCACAAGGGCAACACCAAGGAAGGACGGGAAGAACGTCGCATCCTAAGGGAAATGGGCTTTAGCCTAGACTGGACAGGCAAAGGGTTTGAGCTGTGGAATCCGTCGGGCTTGCATTGCCAGAACGTAGACGCAAAGCACCAAGGAGCAGCAGCAGCAGCCGAATGCCTTAGGGCGCATGGGTTCAAGGCATACGCCGGATCGCGCCTTGATTGAGTAGTCTTAAACTATGCCTAGGTTTGGAGGTCTTAGGCATAGATTAAGGAAACTCTACAGGTAAAGAAGGATGAAAAAGAATGCGTAACTTCAAGATCACCGACGCAGTGGATGACATCATCGGACTGTGTGTCATTGCCGCTATCGTCTACGTCATGCTATCGCTTTAAGGAGGAATGATCATGAAGAAAATCACCAAACAGCAAGAGACTCACCTGCATAATCTTCGCATGATGGTCTTTGCTACCCGTGATGCCGTCTATCGTGCCGCAGACAGGGATGACGTGCCTCTGTCCGAGTGCATGAAGATTTGTCGGGAGGACGTGCGCGACAAATATACAGAAGCTGTCGGGGTTTTGGTAGAGTTCGAGTCGTCACTGGTTCAACAGGGCCGAGGTTACTTTGACCAGTTCGGCCATTTCAGAAGCTACTAAGGAGGGAACTGACATGTATACTACTATCATCAGAGGCCACTGGCTTGCCGCATCTGTCGTCTGTGTTGCCATCGCAATGGGCGTATCTCAGGCCAAAGCAGACGAACTGAAAAGCGCATGTGAAGCCATCGGTGCCGCAGCGCAGGAACTGGCAGAGATGCGGGATATCGGGATGGAGATGACAGACGCAATGAACCTGTTCATAGGCCTTAACGAGGTGCAAGAGGACCTGTCGCTACAGTGGGTTTACACCTTGGCAACCATCGCCTATGAGAAACCGGAAGAACTGCCGCACGACGTAGGATATACAGTGTTCGTCGCTTGCATGGAAGAAGCGCAGCGGCCTTAAGAGAGGATGAAAGCAATGGTCTACGTCGTATCTGATCTTGCCAAGGGTTATGACAAGCTCAAGACACCATATTGGAGGCCGACGGGAATGTTCTCATCTATCGTTGACGCCAAGAAGTGGGCAAACTACAATTCGTCGATCATCACACAACACACGCTGTGTGAAGCACGTAAAGTGATGGACCTTCGTCAACTACCAGAAACCTATGAGGTGATAGCATGACACTGGACATTGAGAAAATTTTAGAAGACCACAAAAAATGGTTGGACGGGGTCGGTGGAGCTAGGGCTGACCTCTCTGGGGCTAACCTCTCTAGGGCTGACCTCTCTGGGGCTAACCTCTCTGGGGCTAACCTCTATGGGGCTAACCTCTCTAGGGCTGACCTCTCTAGGGCTGACCTCTCTAGGGCTGACCTCTATATGGCTAACTTCTATGGGGCTAACCTCTCTAGGGCTAACCTCTCTGGGGCTAACCTCTATGAGGCTAACCTCTCTGCGTTTCAAATCCCACCAGAAGAAGGTAGTTTTGTCGGTTGGAAGAAGGTGCAAGGAGGTATTATCAAACTTCTAATCCCATCCGATGCCAGACGTACATCTTCGCTAGTCGGTCGCAAGTGCCGCGCCGAATTTGTCCAAGTCCTAGAAGGTGAAGGTGTTTCTACACACGACGGGAAAACTGTGTATAAACCGGGTTCTGTCGTCTACCCCGACAAGTATGACGACGACATCCGTGTAGAATGTACGTCTGGCATTCACTTCTTCATCACGCGCAAGGAAGCAGAGGACTATTGATCATGACATACGTTACAGAGACGCTGGAAGAGAGCCGCACACGCTCGCTAGAGGGTAAGCCTAACATGGGTGGCCTGAAACCCTTGACGCGCTGTAGGGTGGCTCTGAGGCGCGCTGTGGAGGAGGCCACATGGCTAGGGGACGACGAACGAGCTGAGGCTTATGAGTTGGAGCTGTCGATTGTAGAGAGGAAAATAGAGATGGGCGGAACGTATGAGCCGGAGTGGTGAGCATGGGGGAAGTTGTCGGGATCCTAGTTACTGTTGCGGTGCTGTCTAGGTTTGATCTTGTCATCTACGTTGTGGCTAGAGCAGTAGGCAGTGTGAAGTAGGGTGTTGCTCAGATGACACACAAGGGAGAGAAAAGAAGATGTGTCGTTCTTTGTCGTTGACAGGTCAGAGAATCTGTGTATTTTAGGGCCACGCCCTGCCGTGGGATATATAGTATATCTAGAGAGGAGAACTTAGGTATGAACTCTACAGAAGAGATGACCCTAGAGGAGAAGCTTAAGTGTTCCCTCTCTTATGATCCTGACACAGGGTTGATCTACTGGAGGCATAGGATGAAGGGTCGCAGGGCTTTTTGCACAAAGGACAAACACGGATACCTTGTTGGAAGGGCTTTTGGACCTAAGCTGAAGGCACACAGAGTGGTGTGGTTTCTTCACTACAATGAGTGGCCTAATGGTGAGCTTGATCATATCAATGGAGACAAGGCTGACAACAGGGTGGCCAACTTGAGAGACGTTGACAGGTCAACTAACATGAGGAACACTAAAATCTCTTCAACAAATTCTACTGGACACACTGGTGTTCACTACCATAAAGCTAACAAGAAGTATATTGCCTACATAAGACACGAAGGGAGGCTGAATTATCTAGGTAGTTTCCTAAGCCTAGATCAGGCTGTGGAAGCGAGGCAGAAAGCTAATCTAAGTTTTGGATACCACCCTAACCACGGGAGACGATAATGAACCTTGCAAGAAAGCCATGCCCATACGTTGACTGTGGGTCTTCTGACGCCTTTTCTTACAACACAGAGAAGGGTGTTGGTAAATGTTTCTCTTGTAACCGTGGCTACCCTTCTCGTGCAGAAAAGTTTAGTTGGTCTGAAGAAGAATATCCCACCTTCACTACTATCATCAACAACAACCAAGGGACCACTTCCATGTCTACACCACAAACACCAGTCGTGGTTCAGGAGTTTCTAACTCCAGTTTATAGAGCGTATCGGGACATCTGGCAGGCTACGCGGGAGTTCTACGACGTTAAGACTTACGTCAACTCTGACGGTGAGACTGTAAAGCAAGTCTATGTCTATCCGTCTGGTGGGACTAAGTCAAGATTCCACCCAAAGACTTTTCGGACAGACAACTTCAAGGCTGACGAGCTGTTTGGGTCGGATAAGTTCAATGCAGGGTGTGCTAAAGCAATTACGTTGACTGAAGGTGAAGAAGATTGCATGGCAGCATACCAGATGCTGGGATCTAAGTACCCTGTCGTCTCTCTACCAAGCGCCACCCCAAGTGGTAAGCTCTTCGAGAAGTGCAAGGACTGGTTGTCGTCGTTTGAGAAGATTTATCTGTCGTTTGATAGCGATGGTAAGTCTGAAGGCGTCGCGCAGAAACTGGCAAACATCTTCCCCAACAAGGTGTACCGCGTACCACACGACAAGTTTAAGGACGCCAATGAGTTCCTGATGGCAGGGGAGCAGGCGGCGTATAAGAATGCGTGGTACAACGCACAGAAGTACATACCTGAGAACATCTTCAACTCGACGGACCAGTTCCTGTCGATCATCCACGACGCAGACGACGCCACGTATACATCGACTGGTATCCAAGCTCTCGACGACGTTATCCTTGGCCTCATGCGTGGTCACCTCACTGTCTTCCAAGCTCCAGAAGGTAGTGGCAAGACTGAGTTCATGCGCCTTATCGAGTACACTCTGCTGTCGAAGGACATCCCCATCGCCATCTGTCACCTTGAGGAGGTGAAGAAGCGTTCACTGTTGGGGCTGGTGTCGTATCACTTGAAGAAGAACGTCACACGCCAAGACCTGATCACCAACCAGACCGAGGTAGACAAGGCTGTCGTCGACCTATCTGAGAAGGAGAATCTTTATCAATTCTCTGTCGGGGTTGATGAAGATCCCTTGGAGATCCTTGAACGGATCCGATTTCTGTCTCAGGCTTGCGGGGTTCAATACATCTTCTTCGAACCCATTCAGGATCTTGCATATAGCCGTGTGGGTGATGAGACTGTGGAGGCTTTTCTGTCGCAGTTGGCTACCAAACTTGCTCGACTGTCTGCTGAACTCAACGTGGGTATCGTGACCATCGCCCATGAGAACGACGACGGCGCTATCCGTGACTGTCGCATGATCGGTAAACGTGCATCTGTCGTCATCAAACTAAAGCGTGATAAGTTGGCAACAGATGAGGATACTCGTAACACCACGGAACTTTTGGTGTTGAAAAACAGACCGACTGGGACTACAGGTTTTGGTGGGATGTTGTCGTTTGACACAGAAACATTCACACTTTCGGAAAAAGGTGGAGGATACTAAATGGACGTTCAACTGTACACTTACAAAGCCACCATACCTCGCGTTGTGGATGGCGACACAGTAGAGGCCAGCGTTGACCTTGGCTTTGGTATCACATCAAAGATGAAGCTACGCCTGCTTGGGGTCAACACCCCGGAGATCGTAGGGGACCAACGTGAGAAAGGTCTAGAAGCGAAACACTGGCTTGAAGTTGTGGTTAAAGACCGAGACGTTGTCGTTCAAACCGTAAAGGATAAGAAGGACAAGTATGGTCGATACCTAGCTGTGATCTGGCTAGACGGAGAGAGCATCAACGACAACCTAGTTTCTATGGGGTACGGAGCATGAACAAACTTTTACTACTATCACCAATCATCCTCGCCGCCTGTGTGCAACATCAAGACCCCTGTGTTGTACATAAGCTCAACAACTGTGACCCTGCACTGGAGGTATGCACCTGTGAGGTATCAAACCATTCTGGTCGTGATCCTTCTGTCCGTGAGCCTGTGGTGGTTCCTGACGACGACGGTGATCTGGATAACGGTGGAAACTCTGGTGGGTCTGATGACAGCAATGGAGGCGGTTCATCCGTAGGAAGCAATGACAACAACGGTTCAAGCAGCGACAGCAACGGGGATAATAGCCATGAGTGACGACAATGATCTGATCCGGCGCGGGGATGCGTTGGAAATCTGCACTGCATATGGGTTTAGCCGTGCTGACGAATGCCGCGATGGCATCGCCGCCCTGCCCGCCGTGTCCGCGCCTGTGGCGGAGCTGGTAGAGGCGCTGCGGGAATTGATTGCAGCGCAAGATCCGGATGCTGGCGAAATGTCTCGCAAGTTAGCGCTGAAAGATGCCCGCGCCGCCCTAGCACGGATCGGGGGCAGTGATGGGCAATACACAATGGGAACCCGGATACACCATGCGCCTGCACCGCAAAAACGGACGGCTGCGTTGCAAAGCGGCGGGGTGGAAGCGGCGGAACAGGCCTCGCAGGGATATGCGGTGACGCCATGAAATACACCGACCTGTGCGCGCGGCTGGACGACGATCTGCCTAGTATCAGACCTAACCAGCAATGGTCATTCCGAAAAGACTTAGACATGCCGAGGATCGAAGCAGAACGCAAAGAAGCCGCCGCCGCCATCCAACATTTGCTGAAAGCAAACAACGAACTTGAGGCGCAAAACGAACGCCAAGCACAGGGGTATAGGGAAGACCTTGGCGTGATAGCCGACGTGACAGTTGAGCGTTTGCGCCGCGCCGAAGCCGCCGAGGCCCGTGTCGCTGAACTGACGCGGGAGCGGGATGCGGTGTGGCCGACCGCTGAGGATGTGGCAGAAGCGTCAGAAGATGGCAAAGGCTTTTGGAAGTCATGTTGCGGATGCCATGAAACGAATGAGGGCGTGCCAACGGGTCCGCTTCACCCCGTTTTGAAATGCTGCGTCGGGGGCGGATGCGCTGAATGCGGCGGCATCGGCGCAATATGGGATACGACAGATTACGCTGATATGGGGGATTGGCTTGTCAAACAAATGGACGCCCCCGCCCCGGATGCGGTGGAGGCGCTGGTGAAGGCGGCGGCACAAGACGCGCGTGAAGTCTTTGAGGGTTGCGGCAGCAAGGCGCGCGAAGCCATTGATTATATGGAACAGGTCGCCCTTGCCGCTATCCGCAAAGGGGCCACGCCATGACCTGCGCGCTGATCGCCGTTGTAGCGTTCATCGCGGGCGCATGGGTGGCCGCGTATAGACTGAGAGGGTAACATGACTGAACTTCTGCTAGGAGAACAACAAATGCTAACTTCTCTTGCAATTCTCTACTTTCTTGGTATCTTCCTGCACTTCACACACGTCATCACTGTAATTGTACTGACAGATAACGAACCAAACATGCTGCGCGTTATCTCTTTGTCTATGGTGTGGCCTCTGATGACAGTGTGGTACTTCTACACTCTGGTCTTGAAAGGAGACGACGAAGATGAATACTGATGATCCTGATGTAGTTTTAGGGGCTTTGTCAGGGCAAGTTGAGACTGCCTTCTTCTGGCTAGACTACCTACGTGACAAAGTACAATCAGGTGAGGAACTGAACGACAGCCATAAGGTTAGTTACGAATACTTTGTCAAGTTTGTAAAAGCATACATTGTGGTCTGTGACTGGTACGACGACGGAGCCTTTGTGGCAAAGGAACGGATCAAAGTCCACGAGAGCTTCTTGAAGTCTGCCATCTACTCTGAGTACGGAGGATTTGACTATGCCTGACTACCAAGATATGTCACCTTTTGATAGGTGGTGGAACACTAAGGGGTGGTGGCTTGCCCGACGACTAAGCCTCGATGAAGATACGATGAAGAAGGTATGGCAAGAGGGATACTTGGATGGAATTTCTAGCCCTAGATGCAGAAACGGATGGATTGAATCCGAGTAGAATTTGGGTCATCTGCGCTGAAGACATCGACACAGGTGAGCAGTGGACCTTCCTGAATCCGTCGCACGTCCAAGAAGAAAAGGATCGGTTCATTGACCTATGTAAACGTGCTGGTAAGTTTGTCATGCACAACGGCCTTGGCTTCGATGCTCCTGTGGTTAACCGACTCATTGCCGAAGGTACGATTGACCTCGACCGTGTTGTCGATACTCTTGTGGTATCTCGTCTGGTTAAGTATGACGTTGAAGGTGGGAGCCACAGCCTAGATGCGTGGGGTCAACGCCTAGGTTTCCCGAAAGGTAAGCACAGCGACTGGTCGAAGCTGTCGCAGGAGATGATCGACTACTGTCGTCAGGATGTTAACGTGTTGGTGAAGCTGTTCAAGAAGTTCACTACTATCATAAAAGATCCTGACTGGCAGTTGGCTCTAGAGACTGAACACAAGATCCAGATCCTCTGTGAAGAGATGACCACCAATGGCTTCGCCTTCGACAAATTTACTGCACAGCAAATGTTGAACCAGATCGAACGTGAGATGGACGAGTTGGAAGTAGGGTTCAAACGTGACTTCCCCCCTAAGCTGACTGTCGTTAATGAGTTGTTGTACAGAGTGAACGACAAAGGTGAAGAGTTCGCTACTGTCAAGAAGGCCAAAGAAAAGTACGTGACAACAGACGTTCAAGACGGTAAGCTGTTGTGCTACGACTGGGTGGACTTCGACCCGGCATCACCTAAGCATCGCATAGACAGGCTGTGGGAAGCAGGGTGGAAACCTGTTGATAAGACTAAAGGACATATCCAGTGGGAAAGGGAACAACGTGACAGAGCAAGACAAGCGTGGCGAAAAGTTTCTTAAGTACGGGTGGCAGTGCTCGGAGACGAACCTTAACACCCTCCCAGACGACGCACCAGAAGGAGCTAAGAACCTCGCTACGTGGCTGACCCTAGAGGGTCGTCGTTCCTCTCTTGTCGAGTGGCTGGGCCACGTAAGAGACGACGGACGTATCCACGGTCGATTCACCCACATCGGCGCATGGACAGGACGTATGGCACATTCCGCACCAAACCAAGCTAACATCCCTGCCGCCTTCCACGGTACGCCTAAGACTGCTGTCGAACAGGTTAAGGCTAAGTACGACGGACCTATGCGTAGCCTGTGGGGTGTGGAGCAAGGGAACTGGCTTGTCGGGACCGACGCAGAGGGTATCCAACTTCGTATCCTCGCTCACCTGATGAACTCTCAGGAGTACATCGACGCTATTGTGTCGGGTAAGAAAGAGGATGAGACGGACATCCACAACGTCAACAAACGGGCCTTGGGCCTTAAGCATGTGACCCGCGACATGGCTAAGACGTTCATCTACGCCTTCCTCCTCGGTGCCGGACCGGGGAAGATTGCCGAGATCCTGAAGGTTAACACCAGAGACGCTGCCGACGCCATGGACAACTTCACCCAGAGCATCACTGGTTTACACCAACTGAAGAACAAGGTGATCCCATACGTCGCCAAGCGTGGGTGGTTCCGTGGACTAGATGGCCGTAAGGTTCCTGTCCCTAGTGAGCATAAGGCCCTAGCTGGTATGCTCCAGAACGGGGAAGCTATTGTCATTAAACACTGGTGCTTGGCTTGGACTAAGCAGGCCAGAGAAGAAGGGATCAAATTCAAACTACTAACTATTGTCCACGACGAAACCCAGACTGAGGTGTGTGGCAATTATGCAACAGCAGAGCGCCTCGGTGAAATTCAACGGCAAGCTATTGTTGACACTGGTTTAAAACTAGGTATTGTCTGTCCTCTGGCCGGATCGACAGACATTTCGACTAACTGGGCCGGAACGCACTAAAACGCCAAGGAGAATACGGCAATGAAGACTAAAGCAAAGCACTACACCTTCCGTGGTCCCATCCGCTGGGCCAAAGTGTTCGACGAGAACAAAGAGACCCACGACTGGCAGGGTCAGGCACATGCCTTCGGTGGTCTGTTCAAGATCGACATGATCCTCGACAAGGAACAGCGTAAGACCCTGAAGGAAAGTGGCTCGGCCATCAAGGGTAAGTTCGACGACGACGGAAACTTCATCGCCACCTTCAAGCGTAAAGAGGTTGGTCCTTTCGTCGAGGCTGGTGGTGCGCCGAAGGTCACCAAGGCTGACGGGACGGTGTGGGACTACGACATCGACGGCACCATCGGAAACGACAGCATCGCTGAAGTCACCTTCGAAGTGTATCCCACGAAGATGGCCCCCGGCACCCGCCTGATGTACGTCAAGGTGATCGAACACAAGCCTTACGTCAGTCCTGAAGAAGCCGACGAAGAAGCAGCGTAAGGAGTAAACGGCATGTCTGAAGAGCAGATCAAAGCGACGTATGTAGACCACATGGGCAGTGACCTGTCTGTGGTTAATGCAGCTCGTGTCAGCTTCGGTAAGAAGTCTAGCATGGATGAGGATGGCCTCGGTGTGTGGCACCTAAAGGATGCCGACAAGAGGCTCATCCACTACCTCGCTAAGCACAAGCACTTCTCGCCCTTCGGACATGCCTTCGCTTCATTCCACGTCAAGGCACCTATCTTTGTCGCTCGACAACTGGTCAAGCATAAGTTCCTTCGGTGGAATGAGATTAGTCGTCGTTACGTAGATGATGAACCTGAGTTCTATGTTCCTTCTGTCTGGCGTGGTCGAGCAGAGGACAAGAAGCAAGGCTCCTCGGCCAAAAATATAGACGTTATAGCGTCGGATACGGACACAAATAGGCTCTGTTTCACTAAGTACTGCGACCTTATTGACGATGGTGTAGCACCTGAGATGGCCCGTATGGTTCTACCACAATCCACAATGACAGAGTGGTACTGGTCTGGGAGCCTCGACGCCTTCGCCCAGATGTGCTCTCTACGCCTCAAGGACGACACACAATACGAGAGCCGCCTAGTCGCCCAACAAATCTCTGCCTCTATGTCTAAAGCCTTCCCTGTTTCGTGGTCAGCCCTCATGGAGAACCTCTGATGGACCGCTACAAGATGCTATTCGTCGATGAAGCCTTAGTCGATACACTCACCTCCCGTGGCTACAAACTCTCTGGCAATGAGCTGATGGTTGACATCGAAGACATTGCAGAGATCCTCGACATCATCGGTGAAGAAGACGAACTGGAGTTTGAAGACAATGAAGATTGATCTTGAGGCTGTGGACGACGAAGGGCGTATGGTGCTTGAAGCCGACAAAGAAGGTCTAGAGAAGATCTACTCCGAAGGTATCGCCTTCATGCTTCTGAAGGGTCTCTACAACATGGACGACAAGGATGCCATCGCTGCCTTCAAAACCTACGCAGAACTGCACCTCAAGATCGACACACCCGGTGTAGGAGACGTAGGTGACGAGTGGGCATACTGGACACCGGGAGACATCAAATGAAGGTACTCGTAGACGGCGACGTTGTCTGCTACAGAGCTGCGTGGTCCACCGAAGAGGAGAGCGAAGAGGAGGCTCTCGACAAGGCAGACGGTTTGATGGATGACATCCGATTTGCTGCCACTGTCGTTGAAGATGATCTTCAGGTCTACCTCACAGGCAAGGGTAACTACCGCTACGAAATCGACAGCAACTACAAAGGCAACAGGAAGGACATTGAGAAACCTGTCCACCTCGCCGCTATCCGTAGTCACCTCATCGACAACTGGGGTGCTGTCGTTTCCGAAGGCGAAGAAGCCGACGACCTCATCGCTCAAGAAGCCCACCGCCTTAACTACAACTGCATCGTCGCTTCTATCGACAAAGACTTCCTTCAACTTCCTTGTCGTCACTACAACTTCAACAAGGGTGAATGGGACTACCAATCTGAATGGGAAGCCCACGTCTTCTTCTACACCCAGATCCTGACAGGTGATAGAGCAGACAACGTACAAGGTATCTACGGTATTGGCCCTAAGAAGGCAGAGCGTCTCCTGAGTGAGTGCAAGACCGAGGAAGACCTATACGCCGTCGTTAAGGATCAATACGACGCCAGAGAGGAAGGAGAGCGGTTCTTCGTTGTGGCTAATCTACTATGGCTCCGCCGAGAGAAAGGTGTCTCATGGCTCCCACCAGATCAGCGGTAAGACAGAAGGCTATCGACGCAGGCTTCAGGTCTGGACTAGAGCAGGACATAGCAGGTCAGCTAAACAAGTGTGGTATCCCTGTCGTCTACGAAGAAGAGAGGATCAAGTACCTCGTCGAGGAGACCCGAGAGTACGTTCCCGATTTCTACATTGGGAATGGGATTTACATCGAAGGTAAGGGTAGATTTACAACAGACGACAGAAAGAAGCATCTTTTGTTGCAACGACAGTATCCTTTCCTTGACATCCGCTTTGTCTTCAGTAACTCTTCTAACAAGATCAGGAAAGGATCGAAGACAACCTATGCAGACTGGTGTCAAAAGCACGGGTTTCTCTATGCAGACAAGACGATCCCGGCAGAGTGGATCAAGGAGGCTAAGAAGTGAAGATACACACGGTTGAGAGCGGCCCCTACGACGACGGAGAGTACATCTGGAACGTCTGTAAGGCTGAAGAAGATGGAGAAGTCTTCAACATCGAAGTGTTCTTTAACAGCTTTGACGACGCCTACAAGATGATCAAACACTTCGCCAAGAGTATCGAGCCGCTTGAGTTCGAGGAGAAAGAAGATGACTAAGACTGTAATCGTGTGGACTTGCAGCCACTCCAAGCCTGAAGTCAGCAACGAACGTTTCTCGTGGTTGGGCGACCTCATTGAGGATATTAAACCCGACTATTGTGTGGATCTTGGGGATGGTGCTGACATGTGCAGCCTTAACACCTTTGATACACGCTACCCCCAAGCCATCGTGGCTCAATCTTACCAAAGAGACATCGAAGCCTACAACGAATCTCAGGACCGTATCTGGGGTCGGTATAAGATCTCGAAGAAGAAGCGTCCGTGGCGTATTGGGTTTTGTGGTAACCACGAAGAGCGGATCAACAAAGCCATCGCTCACGACCCACGGCTGAAAGGGGACAAGTATGGAATCTCATTTTCCCATCTACAGACAGACCACTGGTTCGACGAGTACCACCCCTACGTTAATTCCGGCCCCTCCCTCGCTACTTACGATGGTGTCATCTATGGCCACTACGTGTCTAGTGGCAATTTTGGTTCAGCACTGTCTACAAAGCATCATGGTTATAGTCTTGTTGAGAAACTGGCCCATAGCTGCACTGTTGGTCATAGCCATAAGTTCCACTATTACCGTAAGGCTGATGCTCGGCCTACGCCGCTTAATGGTCTCGTGGCAGGTTGCTTTAAAGGCTCCTCTGAATCATGGGGTGGTCAGGCCAACTCAGAGTGGTCCAAAGGCGTTGTGATCAAACGCTACGTCGAGAACGGGGACTACGATATTCAATGGGTGTCGTTGAAAGCACTGGAGAAGGAATACGGTCGTGGCTAAATGGAGCGTAGACGAAGCATTCATGGATGAGATGCTCTTTAATGAGTATCAACAACAGGCTTGTAAAACTGCCATCTATCCGAAGGAATACAAGGTTATTTACCCTACAATGCTGCTGTGTGGAGAGGCTGGGGAGATTGCCAACAAGGTGCAGAAGCACATGAGGGATGGCACCCCACTCGACGACAAAGACTTGGCTAAGGAGATTGGCGATGCGCTTTGGGCCTTGGCAAACTTGGCTGAAGACCTAGGTTACGACTTCGATGAGATCGCAGTGATGAACATCGAAAAGTTGAAATCTCGGCAGAGTCGTGGTAAACTGTCCGGCTCAGGTGACGACAGATGAAGACTTTCTACTGGATATTCGACCCCGTGGAGGATGAGTTCCCTGTCTTCGAAAAGGGAGGGCAGAAGAACGCTGATGGGACCGTCTCTGATATACAACTCTTCAGTTGCGTGTCGGCCCAAGACGCTGGCATAGCCTCGTATATGCTTAACCGACTAAAACAAAAGGAACGCAAGAACAATGAACAACTACCTACCCACTGACTACTCTGCTTTCATCGCAACCAGCCGTTATGCTCGTTGGCTCGACAAAGAGAAACGACGGGAGACTTGGTCTGAGACTGTGTCGCGTTACATCAAGAACGTCGTAGAGACGAAGACTGAGTATCGTGAGATCATCGGTGAGATTGAGAACGCCATCCTTGGTCTTGAGATCATGCCCTCAATGCGCGCTCTCATGACCGCTGGACCTGCTTTGGAGCGTGACAACACGGCAGGATACAACTGCTCCTACCTCCCAGTGGACGACCCAAAGTCCTTCGATGAAGCTATGTTCATCCTTCTGTGTGGCACTGGTGTCGGCTTCTCTGTCGAGCGTCAGTACATCTCGAAGCTGCCGGAAGTCCCTGAACTCTTCCAAGCCGAGGATGTGATAGTAGTTCACGACAGCAAGGAAGGCTGGGCTAAGGCTCTGCGTAAGTTGATCGCTATGCTCTACGCAGGCGAGATCCCCACGTGGGATGTCTCGAAGGTCCGCCCTGCGGGTGCCAAGTTGAAGACCTTTGGTGGTCGTGCCTCTGGCCCTGCACCTCTCGTCGATCTGTTCAACTTCACCGTGGCTCTCTTCAAAGGCGCACAAGGGCGTAAGCTGTCGTCTATCGAAGCCCACGACTTGATGTGTAAGATTGGTGAGGTTGTCGTTGTCGGTGGTGTACGCCGCTCTGCTATGATCTCTCTGTCGAACCTCTCTGACGACCGTATGCGTCATGCTAAGAGTGGTTCGTGGTGGGAGAACAGTGGTCACCGTGCCTTGGCTAACAACTCTGTCGCCTACACTGAGAAGCCGGACATGGAAACCTTCATGCGAGAGTGGCTGTCGCTAGTGGAAAGCAAGAGTGGTGAACGGGGTGTATTCTCCCGTCCTGCAAGCAAAAAACAAGCACAGCGTAGTGGCCGTCGTGACCCTAACCACGAATGGGGAACTAACCCTTGCTCGGAGATTATCCTTCGTCCGTATCAGTTCTGTAACCTGACCGAGGTTGTCGTCCGAGCTACCGACACCTTGAAAGACCTTGAGCGTAAGGTAAAGCTGGCCACGATCCTTGGCACTATCCAATCGACGTACACTCACTTCCCATATCTGCGTAAGATCTGGCAGAAGAACACTGAGGAAGAGCGTCTGTTGGGTGTGTCGATGACGGGGATCATGGACAACAAGATGACCAGCGGTGGTGCAGATTTACCAGCCATCCTTGAACTCCTCCGTCAAGTGGCTGTGACTACGAACAAGGAATGGGCTGAGAGACTGGGTATCCCTGCTTCTACTGCCATTACAGCTGTGAAGCCATCCGGCACAGTGAGCCAGCTTGTAGACAGCGCCAGCGGTATCCACGCACGACACAGTGACTACTACATCCGCACAGTAAGGGGCGACAACAAAGACCCTCTGACGCAGTTCATGATCGATCAGGGTATCCCTAGTGAACCTGACGTTATGAAGCCTACTCAGACGACTGTGTTTAGTTTCCCGATGAAGTCGCCTGAAGGTGCTATCACTCGTAACGACATGTCTGCGATTGAGCATCTTGAGTTGTGGTTGGTCTACCAGCGTCATTGGTGTGAACATAAGCCGTCGATCACTGTAACGGTACGTGACCACGAATGGATGGAGGTTGGTGCGTGGGTGTACAAACACTTCGATGAAGTATCTGGTGTGTCTTTCTTGCCACACTCTGACCACACCTACCAGCAGGCTCCGTATCAGGAGGTTACTGAGCGGGAGTATCAAGACTTGCTGGCTCTGATGCCACCGAAGATCGACTGGTCCAAGTTGAGTGACTACGAACTGGAAGACACTTCGAAGGGGACCAGCACCTTTGCCTGCGTCGGAAGTTGTGAAGTCGTCGATCTTACTTGACACGACACATAATCTGAACTAACCTATAGGGGCGGGCTTAACGGTTCGCCCCCTTTCAATTCAGGAACAACCCATGTTAGAGAAGCCGCGCGGTAAGAGGGTTACAAAGTACAAGAATGCGGACGTAGAGAACACAGGGAAGATCGTTAACCTTGTACCTCTCAACGACAACCAGAAACTGTACATCGACGCTCTGAAGACCCACCAACAGATCATTGTCCTCGGCCCCAGTGGCACAGGTAAGACCTTTGTCGCTGCCACCTACGCAGCTAATCTCTACGCCCAGCGTAAGATCGACAAGATCATCATCACCCGTCCTGCCGTCTCTGTAGGGAAGTCTCTGGGTGCTCTGCCGGGAACCTTGGAAGAGAAGTTTGGACCTTGGTTGTCGCCTGTGCTGTCGGTCCTTGAGGAGCAACTCGGGAAGAACAAGGTCGAGACCGACATGAAGAACGGTAACATCCAGATGGCACCCTTGGAGTACATGCGGGGTTCCTCATTCAAGGACTCTCTCATCCTTGCAGACGAATGCCAGAACCTCGACATTGCCCAGTTCAAGATGCTTGTTACCCGTGTAGGTGAGAACTGCACCCTTGTCATGAACGGTGACATTCGACAGAGCGACATCAAGGAACAGTCTGGGTTGTCTAAGGCTATCCACCTCGCTAAGAAGTATAGCATTGATGCTTGTGTGGTGGAATTTGGTATTGACGATGTGGTGCGCTCTGACATCTGTCGTCAATGGTTGGAGGCTTTCTACGAGGAGGGGATGTGATGGCTCTCTACGAAATCGACGACTACGATCTGTGCCGTTCAGCACTCCTAGAGTGCGTCATGTCTGACATGGAATGGTGTGATCTTTACAACATCATTGAACATGCAGAGACAGCCTTTGAGTTCGACGTATCAGTGCAAGCCCAAGTAGAACTTAACCAAGTTGTAGCCAGCTTTTATGGATGGGAAAATGAAGGACATGGACTTCTCTGAAGTGGACCACCCGCACCACTACTCTGCGGACAAGATTGAATGTATTGAGTACCTGAAGGACAACATGCCGTGGGAAGCCTACACGGGGTATCTTGAAGGGAATGTGAAGAAGTACATGCACAGATGGAGACGAAAGGGGAAGCCTACACAGGATCTCGCTAAGGCTGCTTGGTACTTGAACCGACTCATTCATGAACTCACGACAGAAGGCACCGAAGGTGCTACGGCCTCCGGCCTAGAAAGGAACGACAACTGATGTTTATCGCTATTGCTCTTATGTGTGTCGAGAACGACTTACGCACCTGCTCCATGATGGTCTGGAACGACCTATTCGAAACTGAGGAGGAGTGTGTGGCTAGTAACGCAAGTGTCTTAGGTCAGTTAGGACCACAGGGGTACATCGTCGATACAGCCTGCTTCAAGGTAGACGACTTAGGTGAGCCAGTGTAAGAAAAGGAAAACCCCGGGGATCGCTCCTCGGGGTCTCTTTTTACTCGGTAGTTTCTTCTGCTGGTTTGGCTTGCCTTATCGCTAAGACTAGAGCTTCAACCTCCTGCATTGGTCTGGTCATAAGGTAGTCGTGTATCGCTTGTACAAGGTTAGACGGTAGTTTTAGCATTATGCACCTATCAGGCCGTGAGTGATTAGATCGTCAAGCAGACCCTTCACCCGCTCGGCCAGTTGGGCTGTCGTGACGGTTGCAGTGTCAAAAGAGGTCCGGGTTGCCGTGCCTGTGGGGGCGGTCCATCCCGTGCGGCGGGCGCTCACAACCTGCGTCCCGTTGACTTGAAGACTGCCGCCAGAAAGCGCAATGTTCGCCACGCCAGAAGAACTTAGAACAAAAACGTCCCTTCGGGTTCCTGCACTTGTTGTCCGCAGCGAAAGGGTCGTGTTGTCGGCCCCACTGCCATATGCGCCAATATAGCTGATTTCGTTAAGTTGACCCGCTGCGAGATATGCCGTGGCGCTTGAACCATATACCCTAAAGCTATCTGCGGTCTGCGTCCCCGGTCGAACGTCAGCGTAACTTAGGAGTTGTGACCTTGCGGTAGTAGACTGCGCAATCTGCAATGTGGCAACATTGTTGGTTACGACATTCACGCCGCCACCAGCCGCACCTTCGATGTAAGTGTCTCCTGTCGCCACGTCGAACAGGTTAAGTCCTGCGGGTTTCGTCGCGTCCAGATAGATACGCTGGCCCGCTTTCATAGCGATAGCGGCCTCGTTTGCTGAAACCATTTCGGTGAAGTTGATGCCTACATCGAACCCGCCAACGCCGACAAAGCGAAGCCCGCTATCCAAAGGCTGCGACCCGTTGG
>JACCDR010462154.1_pt1 | contig 19860 bp, 17 predicted proteins | sample 7446431 | NCBI WGS metagenome assembly JACCDR01 (sample SAMN15323443, study PRJNA562643) | freshwater metagenome | isolation source: river surface water | place: USA:Blue River Watershed | collected 2017-08-17 | reverse complement strand
TCTTCGCACAAATACAGCGGCCGTGGTATTTGCGCGAAGATCCCTGCGGGAGGACAAAACAATAGTTTCATATGTAAGCTATTGATAATCAGACTTTACATCTATCATACATTTTGACACACAACCAGATTTAAAAATCTGGTATAAATTGTGAAGCAGAAGCTTGTTTTACTAAGACCACATTTATTCAATATATTTTTTTACAATTATGGAAAGTTCTATTTTTCAGGTTAACCTATCTGGCGTTTTAAAAGTTTTGTCTGATAGTTTATATAGTAGTTGGGAAGTATTCATACGGGAGTTATTGCAGAATGCCAATGATGCCATTACTGCCCGAACATTCAAAGAAACGTTTACGCCCCAGATTCAGGTTGATTTTTTTAAGACTGACACCAGCCGGGTACTAATCCTCAAAGACAATGGCATTGGGCTAACAGCAGAGGAAATGACTGAATTTTTGTCCAAAATCGGCTCTAGTTCCAAACGTAATACCTCAGATCTGTTTGACCGTGAACAACAATCGTTCATTGGCCAATTTGGTATCGGTTTGTTATCGTGTTTCATGGTTTCTGACCAGATTGAAGTAGAAAGCACAGCATGGAACCAATCTACTACAATGCGATGGATTGGCAAATCTGACGGAACCTATACTATTCAGCAAGCAGAAAACACTCACCAAACAGGCACAAAAGTCAGGCTTGAGATCAAAAAAGACTTGCCTTTGACAGCAGATAAACTAGTTTTTCTGTTACATAAATATGCTGACTATCTGCCTGTTCCGGTTGTATATTCCTATAATGCTGAATCTGAAACGGTTTTTCAGAAAGAATTTCCCTGGGTTACTCGTTCTGTAGGAAGCGAAGCCGTGCAGTTAGGCAATCGTACCTTTGGCGAAAAGTTTACGCATTATTTTCCGATACAGGATAGCACCGGCCAAACGCAGGGACTGGCCTATATCCTACCCCATCCTACACATGCTACCAGTAGCAGCAAACATGTATTGTATGTCAAACGGATGTTTATTTCTGATTCGTGCAGTGATATTCTACCCGAATGGGCATTCTTCGTTAGAGCTATTCTCAATTCTGACAACCTGAGTACGACAGCTTCCCGTGAAGATATTTACCATAATGAAACCTATGAAGACGTACGGGAATCCTTGGGAAATAGTGTCAAAAAATACCTGCGACACCTCGGCGACACAGATCCAGAAGCCATGCGTGACATTATCCTGACCCATGGACAGGCATTGAAAGCTTTGGCCCTGGAAGACGACACCTTTTTTGCGTTTATTCAGAACTGGTTCATTTTCCCTACCACACAAGGAAACCTGTCTTTACAGCAAATCAAAAGCGAAACTGAGACCATTCTGTTTGTGACAGACCTGGATGACTTCCGGCAAATTGCCCCTATTGCCAGAGCCAATCACCAACTGATCATCAATGCTGGGTATATTTATGATACACCTATTCTACAAAAACTACAGGAAAGAGATGTTTTGGGTAAAATCAGGCAGATAGACCCTGAATACTTTGGCAATATTCTCAGTGACATTGATATTGACACCTACGATCTTTTACGGAACAAACTTGACCATCTACAGGCTATTCTGATTGAATTTGATGTAGAGCTAGATATTAAATCTTTCTCGCCAGATCATCTGCCAGCCCTCTTTCATATGTCGCAGAATGCAATGCAACGACGGGATTTTGAAAATATCCGTGATGAATCTAATGATACATGGGCAGGTGTAACAGATGCATTGTTTGATTTTAGTACGGGTTTTCGGTCAAAGCTATTTTTAAACTACCAGAATCCTATTGTACAAAAGCTGTTACAGACGCCTACGGCCCAAAAGCTAGACCCCTATATTCTGATGCTCTATTTCAATGCACTGATGATGGGACATTACCCAATTTCGCCCAAAGAGCTGGAACGAATGAATGAAAATATCCTGATTTTAATACACAACAATCTATAAACATGCATTTTTCATTAGATACAATTGAAGATATCCAAGAGGCTGTTCGCAGGTTATCCTATAGCGAAGAAACAGAGGAGCATGAAAAAATCATTCAAAAATGTATTCAGAAAGCTCAATTTTTCAAAGATAAAGACCTAGAATTTAAGGCTCGACTCGCATACATGCGGCAAGTAACCTGGTTAAATAAACCTGATAAAATGTTAGCTATATTTCCGTGGCTACTCAATCGGTTGGATGAAGGATACAACCAAGATGAACTCTCTACAGTTTTATGGATGTATAAGTGGGTCATTATTAAACTTCCCTGTTATGCAAACATTTCTCTGTCACAAATAGAGTCCCTGCAAAAAGACATGGAAAGACGTTTTCTGGACTATGGTACAGGTTCCCGTCTGTCCTATTATTTCAAAATGATCGTGTATGGGTATCTGGGAGATACAAGCAAAGCTCAGCAATATCTGAAATGCTACTTGGAAGATGATACTACCAGTGTGTTGGATGATTGCAGAGCCTGTCAACCTAATAGTTTGCTGAGTGTGTATATGGCATTGAGAGATTACCCTTCCTTTCTTTCTACCTTTGAATCCATACTGGTCAATCGGGTCAGGTGCGCAGAAGTACCCAACCTGACCTATGCCAAGGCTACTCTTGTCAACCAGATTACAGGAAATGTAGAAACTGCCAAAGAACAAGCCATTCTAGCCCGAAAAAAGATTCCTCTGACCAAGGCTGTTCTGACAGAAATGGGGTATCTACTGATTTACTATGCGCTGACAGAAGACTTTATCAAAGGAAGATCTGTGATTGAGAAACAGTTTCGTTTCTGCAACTCTATGCAGCCAGATGTATTTCTGTACCATTTCTATCTGGGTTGTCTGCTGTTGATGAAGTCCTTACAAAAAGCAGGAAAGAAGACGATCAACCTAAAAATCAGCCTCCCAGATATACAACCCGTTAAAGAAGATAGCTACCAGATTACCAACTGTGTGGAATGGTTTGAGAAACAATGCCTGCAAATGGTACAGAAATTAGATACCAGAAATCAGAACACATTCTATGCAGACGAGGTAGCTTATTACCAGTCTCTTCTGTTGCCTTCTGTGCAGTCAGGGGAAAAAGAGTAGCTTTCGTTTTGAGAATAAGAATGGCTGCTAGAGTCCCATCCACGACTCTAGCAGTCTGCTTGTTTAGCAATGTAATTCAACTAGATTAGGCACCTAGTAGCCTGGCTAGGTACTTATTACTATCAGGCCTTTATTTCTTGGTCAGTAGCCCCTTCAACTCATTCAGTTTCAGCAACGCCTCAATCGGTGACAGTGTATTTATATCCATCTTTTCCAATGATTCACGGATACGTTCAGCCGAGGGATCGGCTTCAAACATCGTGAGCTGAAACGTATTTTTGGGTACTTCTCGGATGCGTTCTTGTGCCTGCTGGCGTATTTTGTCTGTTTCGAGGTGGTGCATAATTTCATTGGCCCGCATCACTACATTCTGAGGCATCCCCGCCATCTGGGCCACGTGAATCCCAAAGCTATGCTCACTGCCACCTTCTTTCAGTTTTCGCAGAAAGACCACCTTGTTTCCTACTTCCCGCACCGACACATTGTAATTTTTGATGCGGGAGAAATCTTCCGCCAGCTGGTTTAGTTCGTGGTAGTGGGTGGCAAACAGGGTCTTTGCCCGGAATTTGGGATGGTTGTGTAGGTGTTCTACAATAGCCCAGGCAATAGAAATACCATCATACGTACTCGTTCCCCGTCCAATTTCGTCCATCAACACCAGGCTGCGTTCACTGAGGTTGTTCAGAATACTAGCCGTTTCGGTCATTTCTACCATAAACGTAGACTCACCGCGCGACAGATTATCCGACGCACCAACACGTGTAAACACCTTGTCTACCAGTCCAATACGAGCCGATTCTGCGGGCACAAAACAGCCCATCTGAGCCATGAGAACAATCAGAGCGGTTTGCCGTAGCAACGCCGACTTACCCGCCATATTTGGCCCTGTAATGATGATAATTTGCTGCGTTTCGTCGTTCAGGAAAACACTGTTGGGTACATAGCTTTCACCCAACGGCAGTTGTTGCTCAATTACCGGGTGGCGGCCTTCTTTGATGTCCACTTCTTTGGTTTCCAGTATTTGCGGACGCACATATTTATTCTTAACCGCAATGCAGGCAAATGAAAGCAGGCAGTCCAGCATGGCCAGACTATGGGCATTTTGCTGAATCTGAGGTGTGTATTCACTCACCACCAGTACCAATTCCTGAAAAAGTTGCAGTTCAATCTGAAAAATCTGGTCTTCCGCATTCAGAATTTTTTCTTCGTATATCTTTAGTTCTTCGGTAATGTATCGTTCGGCATTGACAAGGGTTTGTTTGCGAAGCCAGCTATCCGGAACCTTGGTTTTGTGGGCATTGCTAACTTCCAGGTAGTAGCCAAACACTTTGTTATAGGATACTTTCAGTGACGAAATGCCCGTGGCAGCAATTTCCCGTTGCTGAATCTGCAACAAGTAATCCTTGCCTGAAAAGGCCAACATACGCAGTTCGTCCAGTTCGGTGTGAATCCCATCTTTTACAATTCCTCCCTGTGTAGTCAGCAGCGGTGGTTCGTCGCTTAGTTCCCGTTCCAGACGATCCACCAAAGCCTGGCAAGGATGCAGCCGATCTGCTAGCCGTTTCAGTTGAGGCAGTTCGTGCCTGGTAAGCAAGTCCTTAAGTGGACCTATCTGCATCAGTGACTTTTTGAGTTGCAGCAAATCCCGCGGACTAGCCCGACGCACCGCCACCCGTGAAATGAGTCGTTCAATGTCCCCGATGGCTTTCAGGAGCTTGAGAATTTCCTCCTGCAATTCTTCCTCTTGGGTAAACGCATGCACTACTTCCAGCCTTTCCTCAATCAATTTTTTCTCTTTGAGTGGCAGTACAATCCATTTACGCATCAGGCGGCTGCCCATGGGCGTAACGGTATGGTCTAGCACCTGAATCAGCGGCACGCCTCCCTCCTGCTGCGGATACACCAGTTCTAGGTTGCGAATCGTAAACTTGTCCAGCCACACATACCGGTCTTCGTCGAGGCGGGCAATGCTGGCAATGTGTTGCAAGTTTTTGTGCTCGGCTTCGGCCAAGTAATGCAGAATACTTCCAGCAGCCACAATGCCTTCGGTCAGGTTTTCGACCCCAAATCCTTTCAGTGAAGTTGTTTTAAAATGCTGTGTCAGTGTGGAGTAGGCATAATCTGTCGTGAATACCCAGTCTTCGAGGGCATAGGCGTTAAATTTGTCGCTAAAGGCTTCTGTAAATTGATTTTTCTGGGGTTTGGCATACAGTACTTCGGCAGGCATAAAACCTTGCAACAGTTTTTCAATATAATTCAGATCACCCTGTGTCGTAAAAAACTCACCCGTAGAGGCATCCAAAAAGGCGACACCTAGTATATCTCTGGAAAAATAAATAGCTGACAGGTAGTTGTTCCGCCGGGTATCCAGCACCGAGTCACTAAACGTTACCCCAGGCGTTACCAGCTCGGTCACGCCTCGCTTAACCAGACCTTTGGCAAATTTGGGGTCTTCGAGCTGGTCGCAGATAGCTACCCGTTGGCCAGCACGTACGAGTTTGGCCAAGTAGCCTTCCAGGGCATGGTGTGGAAATCCGGCCAATGGCACTTCAGAGGCAGCTCCATTGGATCGTTTGGTGAGTACTATATCTAAGATCTTACTGGTTTTGACGGCATCATCGCCAAAGGTTTCATAAAAATCACCTACCCGAAACAACAACAACGCCCCTGGATGTTTGACTTTAAACTGATTGTATTGCTTCATTAATGGCGTTTCGTCTCTTTTCATGGTTTGAACCTTGATTAAAAGGATTTAAGGATACACTTGATTCGAAATAGATTGTACTTTTGCAGGTGCATAGTTTTTTTGTCACACAGAATCTTTGGCAAAGTGTACTGTTCCAAAGTCTACAGATGATAACCTATGCAACCAATCCATTATTTACTCAATCACTCAATTACTCATTTAGATTGCATGCGTAAACTCTCTATGGACGAACTGAACCGTGTGTCAGTTGAAGACTTCAAAGCTACAAAAAAAAATCCCTTTGTCATTCTTTTAGATAACGTCCGCAGTGCCCACAATGTGGGTTCAGCCTTCCGTACTGCCGATGCCTTTGCTGTTGAAAAGATTGTATTATGTGGCATTACGGCTACTCCACCGAATCGTGAAATGGCCAAGACAGCCCTAGGTGCGACTGAATCGGTAGCCTGGGAGTACACAGAAAACAACGAAGAAGCCGTACAGAAATTAAAAGCAGCAGGATACCAGATTTTCATTCTTGAACAGGCAGAACATAGTATTCCTCTACAGGATATAGATGTCACAGTGGAGGGTAAGTATTGTTTTATTTTTGGTAATGAGGTGTTTGGCGTCAATGAAAAATTGTTTCCGTATGCAGATGCTTGCGTAGAAATCCCACAATTTGGAACCAAACACTCACTCAATATCTCTGTAAGTGTAGGTATTGTCTTGTGGGAAAGTTGGCGAAAACACCAAGATAATGATTAAAAATATAGCTTTTTATAGAAAAAAACAAAAAGATGCCTACAAAACTAATATCTTTTTACAACCTCTCAACCTGATTTAAAAAGAAAGACAAATTATATAAAATATTGACTATCAGTGAGTTAATAAATACCATAGATAATACATCTGTACAAAATCTGTATAGAATCAATATTTCATTACCTACCCAACTTGTTAACATTAACTTAACATTTGCATAATATATAGATAACACTTATTTTTGTATCCACTTTTATTATAGTCATTTCTTTATTATGCAAACTAAAAAAAAATCTAAGAAAGTATTGGCTCAAAAAATAGCCCTTAGTCTTCAGACAATTGTAGAAGACCTGAATCCGAAAGTAGCCGTCAGCTTGGAGAAAATAGTACACAAACAAGCTAGAAAATTAGCAAAGGAATTCAGTAAAGCATTGAAAAAAACAGAAAAACCTGAGTCAAGCCCAAAGGAAGATGTCTATTCGCATACTGAGCCTACAGTCAATGAAAGTCTACTCACGGTAGCAGTCAACTAACTTAATAATTTTGCCAGTGCCTCACAAAGAATAGAAGCAGAAAATAAACAATCACTCCTATATCTTTGTTTACTAACCAACTCTATTTATTGTATTGCCCAACACTCGTATTTCCCAGTCTCTTCTTATACAAGGTATTTCCATTTCCTAGTTTTACTAATTAGTACTTAACCCATCAATAATCCTCATGAAAAATAATATAATGAGCAAAAAAGAACTTACAACCAGAATAATGGAGAAAATCCAGCAGGTTGTAAAAAGTGTGAACCCAAAGGTTGCCGCAGAAATTCAGAAGACCATCTCTAAGAGTGCCGATAAAGTAGCTAAAAAGTTCAGTAAAGAACTGAAAAAAACTGAAAAAATAGCGGCTAAAGCTATTGAAAAACAAGAGAAATCAGTTCAAGCGAAAGCCCTTAAAGCTAAAACAGTGAAAGTCAAAAGTGCCAAAAAATCTGATGAACCTGTCACTGTAGAAGTCCCTGTAAAAAAAACACGTGCGAAAAAAGGCTCTAAAATGGTATCAGCTCCTGTAGAGACCTCTGTAGAGCCAACTGTTCAGAAGAAAAAAACTACTGCTGCTTCGGCAGTAACCACAGAGCCTGCGGCAAAACCCATTGCTGCAAAAACACCAACAGTAGTCAAAACTAAGCCTGTAAGTAGCAAAAAAGCAGAATCCCTAGCCCATGCCAGAGCCATCAAAGCGGCCAAGAAATCTACAGATGCTACTCCTAATCCAACTGCCTAAAAAACGGTTTTCAAACCTATGTGGTTAGCAGCTAGCAATTTAAAAAAACAAGTTTTTAGAAGCTGTCTTAAACTCTATTGGAAGAAGATTTTAGGATTGGAAAATAGTATTTTTCAAAAACAAAAAGTCCTTTTATTGACTGTTTTTCAATACATCTGTCTGTCCAACTTTATTTTAAAAACGGATCCAGAACTATTTTAAGACAGTCTCTTAAGTCAACTACTTCTGTAAAAAAGCCCGCTCAATCAGCGGGCTTTTTTAGTACAAGTGCATAACAGAATTCAAACCTAGGCTACTCTTTTCTGGCAAAAGGTAGTAGGAGATTTTCTGAAAAGCTTTACTTTTACACATCTAGTAACTGTATATGTATCTGATGTATTTCCTATGATTCAACGACCATTTAACCTGCAACAATGGATAGACGAGAATCGTCATCTACTCAAGCCGCCTGTCGGAAACCAGCAAGTATACAAAGGAAATGAAGACTTTATTGTGATGGTTGTTGGTGGCCCAAATGCCCGTAAAGACTTTCACTATAACGAAGGCGAAGAACTGTTTTATCAACTCGAAGGCGAAATTGTACTGAAAATTGTTGAAAACGAACAGGTAGTAGATATTCCCCTGAAAGCTGGAGATATGTTTCTGCTGCCACCACGAGTACCTCATTCTCCCCGCCGTACGGCTGGTTCAATTGGCTTGGTCGTAGAACGTTACCGCAAGCCCGACGAAAAAGATGGATTTCTGTGGTTCTGCGAAAACTGTGGACACAAGCTATACGAAGAATTTGTACCCGTCAGTGACATTGTGGGTCAGTTACCGGTGGTCATGGATCGGTTCTGGAATTCGATGCAGCTACGCACCTGCCAAAACTGTGGTACTGTGATGGAGAAGCCAGAGGTCAAATAAGTACGAACTTTTGCAATGATGAAACTAATCACGCATACACCCGCAATCTGGGCACTGGAAAATTTCCTAACACCACAGGAATGCCAAAATCTGATTGACCTCAGTGAAAAGATCGGCTACGCAGAAGCCGAAGTAAGTTTGCCATCTGGTGCTACGATGATGAAAGGTTTACGCAACAACTATCGGCTGCTGTATACCGACAAAGCATTAGCCCAGCAATTGTGGGAAAAGCTAAGAGATCATGTTCCAGCTCAGATAGATGCCTCTGAAGCCTGTGGTCTGAACGAACAATTTCGTTTTTACCGCTATGCCAATGCCCAACGCTTCAAACGACATATTGACGGACGATTCAAACGCAATGCGACTGAGGAGAGTCGGATTACGTTTATGATATACCTCAATGAAGGCTATACCGGAGGTGAAACAACCTTTGATGAAGTTACCATTCATCCTTCTACAGGCACTGCGTTGTGTTTTATTCATGAGCTCAAACACGAAGGTTGTCCAGTACTTTCTGGCACCAAGTATGTGTTGCGTTCAGATGTCATGTATCGTCAAACCCAATCCTGACAGACAGGTCACCTTTAACAAACTATGTTATGGTTCATTCATCTATCTATGAAAATACACTAGCCTTTGCACAACACCTAGATGCCGAAGATCAACTACGAGCGTTTAGAAGCCGCTTTTATATCCCAGTCATACATGACCAGGAAGCTATCTATCTGTGTGGCAATTCGTTAGGGCTTCAACCCAACACAGCTGGCTTATACCTAGACAAAGAAATGTTGCACTGGCAGAAACTAGCAGTAGAAGGACATTTTACAGGCAAGCAACCCTGGCTTACTTACCACAAACAGTTTCGGGAACCGTTGGGCAAACTGGTAGGTGGACGGCCACATGAAGTAGTAGCCATGAACAACCTGACCACCAACCTGCATCTGATGATGGTGTCATTTTACCAGCCAACCGCTGACCGCTACCGTATTGTCATGGAAGCTGGAGCTTTTCCGTCTGACCAATATGCCGTAGAGTCGCAGGTGCGGTTTCATGGATACGACCCTGCCACTGCCATCGTAGAACTAAAACCACGACCCGGCGAATACACGCTGCGAACCGAAGATATCGTAGCCACGATTACCGATCCGGCAACCAAGCCTGCCCTTGTAATGCTTGGAGGGATCAACTACTACACCGGACAAGTCTTTGATATGCAGGCTATTACTGCGGCTACCCATCAGGCGGGAGCTAAAGTAGGTTTTGACCTGGCCCATGCCATTGGCAATGTACCCCTGCAACTCCATGACTGGGGTACAGACTTTGCTGTCTGGTGCAGCTACAAATACCTGAACTCCAGTCCAGGAGGCATTGCAGGAGCCTTTGTACACGAACGCCACGCCCAAACTACCGATTTGCCTCGCCTAGCAGGCTGGTGGGGGTATGACGAAGCAACTCGGTTTCAAATGCAGAAAGGATTTGTGCCTCAATATGGAGCGGATGGCTGGCAACTGGCCAATGCCCCCATTCTGCTGATGACAGTCCATAAAGCGTCACTAGATATTTTTGACGAGGCTGGCCTGTCACGCCTTCGTCAAAAAAGTATACAACTGACCGGATTCCTGGAATACATACTACAAACAGAACCCATACTAGCCAAACACCTGACGATTATCACGCCGAAAGACCCAGCCGCACGAGGCTGCCAATTATCTCTTTTGGTAAGCTCGAAAGGCAAAGCTATCTTTGAAAAGATTTCTGCAGCCAGCGTTATCGGCGACTGGCGAGAACCCAATGTCATCCGGCTGTCTCCGGTGCCGTTGTACAACAGTTTTGAAGACGTGTTCCGATGCGGAGAAATCCTCAAAAAAAGTGTGCAGGAGGTTTTGGGATAACATTGACATCATACATTACACAACCATACAAACACCATCTTGAAAAACATAACCATTCTTGGAGCTGGATTAGTAGGGTCGCTGCTTTCCATTTTGTTAGCCCGCCGCGGGTATCAGGTACAGGTCTACGAAAAACGTCCCGATTTACGTATCAAAAGCTGGGATGATGGTCGTAGCATTAACCTGGCCATGAGTGAGCGGGGTTGGGAAGCCATGCGAAAAGCGGGAGTGGAAGAGGAAGTCAGAGCCTTAGCTATTCCCATGAATGGACGCATGATTCACGACCTCAAAGGCAACCTGGCCTTTCAGCCCTATGGAGAAGAAGGACAGTGTATCTATTCTGTCTCTCGAAGTTTGCTCAACCAAACGCTGATGAATACTGCCGAAAAACAAGGCGTTACATTTTTCTTTGAACACAAATGTACCGAGGTAGACATTCAAAAAAACGTCATGACCCTCACCAATCTATCTTCAGATACAACCATTACTATACAACCCGATCGGATGTTTGGGTCGGATGGGGCTTTTTCGGCTATCCGGCAGGCCATGATGAAACGCCCACGGTTTGATTATTCCCAAAGTTATATCGAACACGGCTACAAAGAACTCACCATCCCACCTACCGCAAATGGCTCCTGGGCTATTGAAGCGGAGGCATTGCACATCTGGCCTCGTGGGCATTTTATGCTCATTGCCCTGCCTAATCCAGACAAAAGTTTTACCTGCACCTTGTTTTTTCCTTGGGAAGGAAACCCATCTTTTGCGTCTATCCAAACCCCCGAACAACTCATGCAGTTTTTCGGAGACACATTTCCCGACATTTTGCCACTCATGCCCAATCTACCCGCAGAGTTTTTTCAACATCCCTCCTCTTCCTTGCTAACGGTACGTTGCTACCCTTGGACTTACCAAGACAAAGTAGCCCTGATTGGTGATGCTGCGCATGCCATTGTGCCTTTCTACGGACAGGGCATGAACTGTGGCTTTGAAGATTGTGTCGTACTAGCCAATATCATGGACAAACACCCCACAGACTGGACGGCTATTTTCTCTGCCTATGAACAATCTCGTAAACCCAATGCAGATGCCATTGCCCAACTGGCCTTGCAGAACTTTGTCGAGATGCGTGACAAGGTTGGAAAACCAGCGTTTCTGCTCCGCAAAAAGATTGACGCTCACCTACATGAGTTGTATCCAGACACTTGGATTCCACTGTACACCATGATTGCCTTTACTCAGATTCCTTATTCCGAAGCCCTGGCCATTGGTCAGCGGCAGGATGCTATTCTGGACAAAATCATGGAGACCGAACACCTCGAAACCCGCTGGAAAGAACTGGACTATTCGGTTTTTCTAGAAATGTATGAAGTGTCACAAAGATGATTGGTTTGGCTCATCAAAAAAAAGGGGTTGTGATTCACAATATATGATGGTATTTGTAGTTCGTTAGTCAGATACGATGGGTATAGGCTGCATAGATGAGCCAGCAACCAAAAACCAGCAAGGCCACACCAACAAAGCGATTAATCCAGTCGAGTGTACGGGCATTGAGGTACTGACTGATGCGGCGGGCAAAGGATACTTTGAGCAGATCGGTAGAAAACAAGGTACCAATAATTCCTCCCAAAAAAACATAGGCTTCCCAATGGCTAACATGTATCTTAGAAGAAGCCACAGAAGCCATTCCCAGCCAGAACAGGAAAACCGATGGATTCAGGGAATTGAGAAAAAAGCCTTTGGATATAAACCGGAACGTGCCTTTCCGGCTGTTTTCATCAGTAGCTACAGTAGTGAGTTTGGTACGTTTAAAAAAGGTAGCCAGACCAAATCCCAACGCAACCACGCCGCCAATAATGGCAATATTTGATTTAAAACCTTCCACAATCTGCGACAACCCCAGCTGACACAGAAATGCATACAAGGTATCACTCAGGGCAATGCCTAAGGCCATCAAGGCTCCCGAACGAAACCCTTTCTGCATACCTGTTTGCAACAAAGAAAAAAAAACGGGACCTAAACTAAAAGTGACTGATAAAATCAATCCATATTTTATTCCTGCCAGTAATGTATCAATCATCCTATGTGTAAGTAATACGATCAGCGTAGTAAATGCCCAGCCAATCAAACGAAAAAGAAAAAATATCTGTACCAATAATTAGCAGATACCTTAAAAAGACTACAGGCTATAGCTATTCAAAGCAAGCTAGCCTCCTACTTATCTATCAAGTGAGTATTCAATTGGTAGCCTGTGTTTTCAGGTATTCGTCCCATTCTTCATACATGTGTTTTTTCATCACACGGGGAAACTTACTTTGGCCGCCAATTTTGCCTTTCTTTTGCATCCATTGGTAAAAAACATCCGTAGGTAAAACATCCACATAGACTTCTTTTAACGCAGCAGATCGTTCTACACGGTAGTCGTCATTCAGGATTTTCAGTTTTTCGTCTATTTTTTCGCGAACAACTCTGGGGTCTGCCACATCATCGGTACCAATGTACCAGTGGTGGGCAAATAGGGTTCCGTACGGAATACCCGCCACCGTAAATTCACGTATAGTAATGCCTAGTTCTTCGGCTACCTGCTGTACAGCTTTGGTCATGTTATCCACCGACAAATGTTCGCCACAGAGACTTAGAAAATGCTTGGTTCTACCTGTAATGATAATTTCGCAAGCTTTTTTGTCCACAAACCGGATCACATCACCAATCAAATACCGCCAAGCACCCGCACATGACGACAGCAACAAGGCATATTCTTTGCCTTCTTCTACCTGATCAATCATGAGTGTTTGTGGATTAGACACCATTTCACTGTCTGCATTAAAATTGGCATCGTCAAAGGGCACAAATTCGTAGAAAATACCATTGTTTAGTACCAGTCGCATCGAGTTGCGGTTGGGAAGCTGATAGGCAATAAATCCTTCAGAAGCCAGGTATGTTTCAATATAAATCAGTGGCCGAGCCAGTAGCTTCTCAAATCCTTTCCGATACGGCTCAAACGACACGCCTCCATGGGTATAAATGGCCAGATTGGGCCAAATGTCATGAATAGTTTGGAGGTCGTAGCGGGCAATAATTTTTTCCATGAGGATCTGCACCCAGGCAGGCACCCCTGCCACAAAGCCAATGTCCCATTGCGGTGCCTGCTCCACAATCTCATCTAGTTTGGTATCCCAGTCGGTAATACTGGCAATTTCCATCCCTGGCTTGTAGAAATGCTGAAACCAGAAGGGTATTTTACTGGCATTGATACCACTCAGGTCTCCTTCAAAGTAGGTACCGTTATAATTCAGGTGTGTACTGCCTCCCAAAGCCAGCATACCTGTTTGAAATAATTTGCCGGGCAAGTCTGGATAATCGGCCAGTGACAAGATTTGCCGCACACTGGTTTTGTGAATAGCCTTAATCATAGCCTTGGTCACAGGAATATGCTTAGACGATGCCTCCGACGTACCCGAACTCAGAGCAAAATACTTGACTGCCCCAGGCCAGCATACGTTTTTCTTCCCTTGCAGGGTACGATGCCACCACTGTTGAAAAATACTGTTGTAATTAAATGTCGGAACGTTCTTGCAGTAAGTATCATAGAACGCATGTGGATTTCGATTGTAGGTAATTTCATGCAGGATTTCATCAAACCTGTAGGCTTTTCCAAAATCTGTATTTTTGGCTTTTTCCAGCAAGGATGCCAGTTCGTCACGTTGCAGTTCGTAAGGCTTTATCTTTTCCTGCTCAATCATTTTGCGCAGCTTAATGCCTCGCTTTAGTAAAGTACCAAGTATAGCCATAAAGGTTCAAGTCTGGTTGAATACGTTTGTGATGTATTATTTTCCCTAGAAAATCTGCTGGAGCCATCGTATCTTTGCAAGTCTTTTTTGAGGAATATACAAAAATACCCAGCCGAAAGAGGACAAATTTACTCCTAATTTAGTTGAAATCAAGTATATGCCTAAAACTACATGTATAAAGCATGTACCATACTACTGATAATCAGTCACTTTTTACCTATTGACTTATATGTCTGCTATTCATACTGCCATTGAGCAACTCGAAAATGAACTACAAGGCTCGGCCTGTAAGCTGATTGCCGTCACTAAAACCAAGCCTGTACCTATGCTTCAGGAAGCCTACCAGGCGGGTTGTAAACGGTTTGGAGAAAATCGTGTGCAGGAAATGGCTGAAAAACAACCTCAACTGCCTGCCGACATTGAATGGCACCTCATTGGACATCTACAAACCAACAAGGTCAAATACATTGCTTCTTTTGTAGCTCTGATTCACTCGGTAGACAGCCTGAAACTGCTAGAAGAAATCAATCGGCAGGCAGCTAAGCATCAGCGAGTCATTCCTTGTCTGCTGCAGATGTATATTGCCCAGGAAGAGACTAAGTTTGGACTTTCTTATCCGGAAGCCGAAGCCCTGATTTTTTCGGACGAACTGAAGCAGCTTACACACATTCAGATTATAGGGCTCATGGGAATGGCCACTTTGACAGATAACCAAGAGCAGATCCGGCAAGAGTTCAGGGGCTTGAAACAGTTTTTTGATGCCCTGAGCCAAAAAACTCTTCCGGCTAATGTATACATGCAGGAGCTCTCGATGGGTATGAGCAGTGACTATAGTATAGCCAAAGCAGAAGGAAGTACATTGGTACGGGTTGGAAGTGCCATTTTTGGCAGCAGATAGCCTTTGTTCACTTTTTCAGGAAGGTTCTTTTGGTGTCATCGCAAGCTTGGCAGCCAGATTAGGTAGAATGATCCGAAACACGGTTCCTTTGCCTAGGGCAGATTCGACCTCAATACTACCCTGAAACTTGCCAATGGCTTCTTTGACAATATATAATCCAAGTCCAGAGCCTTTGGTTTGTTCACTAGCCCGGTAAAACATCCCAAATATCTTGTCGAGGTGTTCTTTGCCAATGCCCTGCCCATTGTCACTCACCTGAATAAACGCATTATCTGACTTAGCTTCTACCTGAATCCGGATAAAAGGGTGTGGATTCATTGGATTATGGTAGCGGATGGCATTGGATAGCAGATTAGAGAGCACAATTGTAAGGCGGCGGGCATCACTCACAAACAATCCTTCCTGCTCTACTTCTATGCGTTGTTCAATGCGTGAAGCAGCTTCTATGTATTCGTGGTCTTGAAATATTTCCTCTATAAGGTTCTGAAAATCAACAAACTCCAGTGCAAGCTCCGTATTTTTGTTTTTAGAATAATCAATAATATCCTGAATGAGCCGATCCATGCGGTGAAGGGTTTTTTCCTGCAACCCTACATAGGTTTGAATCTGATCTATATCTTTTTCATCCTGTATCAGTCCAATTAGCCCCAGTACCGAAGCTATCGGCGACCGCAGATCGTGCGAGACTCGGTGCATAACACTATCCAGGTTGGCATTGAGCTGCTGCAGCTGTATATTTTTCCCTGCTACATCCTGTCCTTTTTGGGTTAGCTCCTCGTTGATAGCCTTTAATTCTTCATTGAGTACTTCCAGTTCCTGATTGGCTACTTCCAAGTCACTAACTGAGGTGGAAAACTGTTGAGACAAACTAATGGCTTGTGCAAAAACAAACACAAATATACCCACATAAAAGAAATGCCCTGTCTGAATAATATATACCGAAAACAGAATATCGTTCAGACAACAGATAAAAAATACGACACTTCCTATTAGGAAAGACAGGCTTCCATTACGTCCTTGTTTAAAAGCCTGAATATACCTTGTCAGAAAATACATACCACTCAGAAGCAAATACACCTGACACATTGGTATAAAGTAAGTAAATACACGTGCGGGTAGTAATAAAGACAGAACCGTCACAACAAACCATATTCCAGTGGTCCACCAAGCCAATCGTTTCGAAAATTCTTGGGGAAAAAGTTGTTGCGAAAAAAAGATAAATACTACTGTACCTAAAAACCATGACAGATATTCCACCCGTACCAGCCACTCCCAATTCCAGTTTATCCATAAGACACTGGCATATTCTCCTGTAGAAAAAATGCGAATGACGATAGATATACAAAATAGACCAAAGAACAATGACTGCAGCCGCTTGGGCAAAAATAGATAGACAGCGAGATGATACAGACCAATTAACAGAAAACTACCTATTAAAAAAAAGTCACGAATCAGTATCTGGAGGCGAAAATCCTGTACATCTTCATTGGTACCCAGTACAAAGGTATTCCACAAACCGCCCTTGCGATAATAGAAATTAGATACATGTGCCACAATTTCTAGGGTATCAGTTTCGGGTTGCCAGGCTGTCATAAATGGATGATACACAGGGATCATTTCTTCTTTTTCACGACCTACTTTTCCGACTTGACCTACCTGCCTTCCATTGATGTACAAGTTCAGAGCCGTTGAAACGGTTAATACCTTCAACCCTAGTATTTTTTGTGAAGGGGGCAGCAAAACCCGCAGCCGATAGGTAGCATATCCTATCCCTTGTTGCCACCATGAAGCCTGTACATAGTCATTCCAAGTATCAGGCACAGGTATATATGCGGTGGGTTTGGGACAATCTGATGTAGCAAAAACCGAAGAGGGATACAACTGCTGCCAGTACCATTCCCATTCACCATCCAGATGAACCACTCCTTGTTGCTCCCAGTTCCAGTTACGCAAATCCAATACGCCTTTCTCTACTCTGGGAGGAGTTGCAAAAACATAACTAGGTATATATAGTATATAAAACAAGCAGAGATATCTCAGCATTCGGAACGATACTTAGTACGTCACCTGTCGGCATTTCCAAAGAAAGCAGACAACTCATTTTAAATTAAGTTAGAAGCAGATATGAAAAAAAATCCTATACGTAGCTGATAGATTTATACGTCAAATGTATATAAAAGTTAGTAAATTATAAAAACTATACCGCATGTATAAGTTAAATAATTCTATTTTCCTCATACATGCGGTGTAGATACCCTTTAAGTTGTGTTTATTGATCCATGAGTCAGTCAGTCTGGGAAGGAGTATGCGTTATACTCACACATGATTATCAGGGATAGTAACCTGAAACACAGTACCTTTTCCAGGTTCAGAGTATACCATGATCTCTCCTTGCAATTTAGTAATGGCTTCTTTGACAATATATAATCCAAGTCCAGAGCCTTTGGTTTGTTCACTAGCCCGGTAAAACATCCCAAATATCTTGTCGAGGTGTTCTTTGCCAATGCCCTGCCCATTGTCACTCACCTCAATACATGCTTTGCCATGCACTACACGCACCTGTATTTCTATAAACGGATTATCTTGTTTGAGGTTATGGTAACGGATAGCATTGGCAATCAGGTTACTGAATATAATAGCCAACCGTCGGGCATCGCCTATAAAACTTTGGTAGGGGTCAATTTTTATAATTTTCTGAATATGCTCAGCATGCTCCAAATGGCTATGGTCTTCTAGTACATGCTCAATCAAGGTTTGAAAGAAGATAGGTTCTGGATGAATTTCTGCTCGGTTATTCTTCGAGTAATCAATAATATCCTGAATCAGCTGATCCATCCGGTGCAACGTTTTTTCCTGTAAGCCTGCGTACATCTGAATCTGAGTCGCATCCTTTTCGGCCAGAATCAGTCCCGTCAGCCCCAACACCGAGGCCACCGGCGACCGTAAGTCATGTGAAATCCGATATACTACACTGTCCAGTTCGTCGTTTACCTTCTGCAACTGTTCGTTTTTTTCATAAATAATACTGCTTTTCTGTTGCAGTTCTTCATGGGCTTCTTCCATGTCATCATTGGCTTGTTGCAGGGCAGTAAAGGCCATAGAAAACTGATGGGAAATTGTAACTGCCTGTGAAAGTATAAACACAAACAAGCCCACATAGAAAAAATACCCTGTCTGAATCACATATACAGAAAACAGAAAATCATTGATAATACAGATAAAAAATACAATACTGCCGATCAGAAAATACAAACTACCATCTCTGCGATGTTTTCGGGCACGTATATACCCCCACAAACAATACACACACATGCCTAACAGATATACCTGAAAGGGACGTGTAAGAAAGGAAAATAACAGCGGAGAAAGTAATATGGGAGCTAAAACAAACCCTATTCCTATACCCACTATCCATTGAACTACTCGCACAGGAAATTCATGCGGAAAAAGAACCTGAGAGAACAAGACAAAAACAACAATGGCTAAAAATAGAGACAGAAACTCCACCCTAACCAACCATTCCCAGTCCCAGTTTATCCAGACAGTACTTGCACATTCTCCTGTGACCAGAATGCGAATCAGGATAAGGATACAAAATAACCCAAAAAATAACGGAAGCCGACTCCAACGCAAAAACACATAAATGCCAATATGATACAACCCCATGAGTAAAAAGGCTCCCGAAAGTGCAAAGTCCAGTATTAATTTATGTAGTGTAAAACGGCTTAGATGAGCTTCTGGCCCCAATTTGATTGAAGTCCATAAACCTCCGCATCTATAATGAAAATTGGAACTATGTGCCACAAGTTCTAAGGTATCTCCTGTAGTTCCTACCCTACACTGAAACGGTTGATAGGCAGGATTCATCGTTTCTTTTGTGCGACCTACTTTACCTTGGACTCCTATTTGTAGACCATTGGCATACAGTTCTACTGCTGTCGAAGCCGTGAGCATCTTAATGGCAATCGGTTGTTTGCTTTTAGGTAACAAAACCCGCAGCCGATAGGTAGCATATCCCTGCCCCTGTTGCCACCACGGAGCCTGTACATATTCATTCCACACAGCTGGCACAGGTATATATGCGGTGGGTTTGGGACAATCTGATGTAGCAAAAACCGAAGAGGGATACAACTGCTGCCAGTACCATTCCCATTCACCATCCAGAGAAACTACCCCCTGTTGCTCCCAGTTCCAGTTACGCAAATCCAGTATGCCTTGCGTTGCTTTCGGCGCAGGAGCACACCAACCAACCCATCCAACCAATAAAAAATATAACCAGATAAGACGTTTAATCATTGAAAAAAAAATTAAAACCACCAGTCAAGAAGTGTCTATCAAACATGCGTGTATCATATGAATAGGCTAGAAATTTTTACATTTAAATCCTCCATTAAGTTATTTGGTTGTGTGTCAAGATGTATGATAGATGTAAAGTCTGATTATCAATAGCTTACATATGAAACTATTGTTTTGTCCTCCCGCAGGGATCTTCGCGCACAGACGACGGCCGCTGTCCTTGCGCGAAGATCCCTGCGGGAAGAC
>JACCDR011400483.1_pt1 | contig 19861 bp, 17 predicted proteins | sample 7446431 | NCBI WGS metagenome assembly JACCDR01 (sample SAMN15323443, study PRJNA562643) | freshwater metagenome | isolation source: river surface water | place: USA:Blue River Watershed | collected 2017-08-17 | reverse complement strand
CGAACTCACCCTCGAGTGCTGGTATCCTGAATCCCACATGATCTTCAAGAACGTGGGCGGGATCACGGCGTAGTAAACCGGGGGTCCTCCCACCCCCTTTCTTCTCTACTGCAATGACCTACTCTGTTCTCGAAACCTGGATCGCCGGAGGTGCTAACCGGCGTATCGTCAAACGTCGCCTTGCTGTGACGCTTGCGGCCGAACCGCTGACGCTGACTGCGTCTTCGATCGGCTTTGCTACGTTGCTTGAAACCTCGAACGCTTCTACCATCTCTGGTGGTGCGCTCGTTCCCTGCTCCGTGTCGCCAACCTCAGGTCAGGATACCCTCTACGGTATCACGACCCTTCCTTCGACCTCTGGTAACCTCACTGGTACGTACTACCTGACGGTCACGGGCGTTCCGCTCGATCAGTAAAACATCTCCATCCAACAACACCAATACTACTATGGCTCTTAACTCCACCATGCGTTCCGCTGCTCTGACCTCGACCGACTTTGCCGGGATGGGGAAGGATCAGAAGGATCATCCCATGAACAATCCCATCGCGAAAGAGGCTCCGGCGCACACGTCGGCGACGTCCAATCCGATGGAAGAAATAAAAACCACGTTCAAGAAGCCCGGTAATCTGGGCGGCTTGGGCCAGGCCGGCAGCTAGGCCTTTTACCACTCCGTTAGCATCCTCTTCCAGCCATGACCTACGACGAAGCCGTTCAGTCTGTTAAAGGGTACCTGCAATACGACACCGCGTCCGCTGATATCAAAGCAAGACTGGATGTCGCTGTGCCGCGTGCTCTGAACAACGCTCGTCTCTGGGCTGAGCGCAAGCATAACTGGGCGTATTCACACGTCAAGACATGGTTGGTTTTGGATGCTAACGGGGATGGTTCTTTTCTACGGGGATATTCGTCGCTGGCAAATGCGCAGGCGGCTGGAGACCCCACTGTCAGAGTGAAGTCTGCGACAGCCGCTGCGCGTTACAACACGTCCGACGGCACGTACACGAAATTGATGATCCGGCCACTGGGCGCTGTCCAGCGGCTTGAACTGCAACAGGAAGATCTCAAGGCGTACGATCCGGAGGCCCCGCCTGTGACTGCGGATTCGTTTTACAGGGGGCCGTACCTCACGGTCGAAGGGGAGCAGGTCGCTATCGTCGAGCCCGAGGCGTGCATTATTATGGTGCACGGCTACGTGTGGCAAGACAACTACATCGACACTGGCTTGGAGGTCGAAGGTACGTTTGAAGATTTCTTTCTAAAATATGTCCCAGACGTACTGATCTGGAAAGCTGTGATTGACTGCAATTACATTGCGTCGATCTTTGTTAACCGGCAGGACGGCAACGTGGGTGTGCCTCTGCCAATGCTGCAGGACGCCTGGGACTCTGCGATGGAATGGGATCATTATCAGCACCAGTACGGCATTAACTACCAACTCGGATAATGTCACACGAGCCTACATATCCTGATCCTCTGTCCAAAGCTGGCTCGAAGGCTTTGGAGAGCGTGCAGTTTGATCGTGACTTTGGCGGACATGTCGTGGTTCTCGAACATGCTGTGCCTCATCGTGGCGTGCGGCCTTTGTCCACAGCGGAGCAAGCGTTGTTGAACAAGCAGGATCGTGGATATCCTGGAACGCTGATCGAAGCTCAGGTCAGGAACGAGAGGAATACGAACGAGTCCCGCTTTGTCGGTCGGTACTTTCCTACGAACGGGGATAGCGTGGTGTATCCTTCACGAAGTGATCGGAACGTGGATCGTTCCGCTCTGGCTCGTTTTGCGGACAAGACCCGCATGGACCGTACCTATGTGGCAAGGGATGCCGAGATTGGTACGATCGGCAACACAACGATTTCGATCAACCAAGGTCTGTATTCGCCCGAGTTGGACGCGAGGGAGGTGACGGTTGCGGATGCGTTCACCACAAGAGAGGACGTTGAGACGGACCCGGACACGGGGTTGATGACGAAGGTTGTGTCCGAGGTGGTCTTTGCTCTGCCGACGCTCAGCGAGCAGGCAGCGGGGAAGGGGGTGTCGTACAAAGAGGTGGCCACAGGTATTTGGATCAAGGAAACGAGGACGGCGTTGAAGTCTGATGGGACAGATGTTGATCCGGGGGATGCCGCCGCGTTCTGGTCGTTCACGTGGTCGACGAGAGAGGAGTACGTGATGCCGGGGTACATGTACCTGGTCGAGACCTCTGGACCGTACGCGGCCTTTGTCCGTACCTTCTCGCCGCAGCAGCGCAGGACGATCGTGCAGTTCAGGCCGCCTGTGCGTTTCCCCTTCCGCACCATGGCGAAGGTCCGGTATACGGAGTCGTTGCACGCTGCGCAGCCGGCTTTTCCTGCGAACATCAGGAACTTTGCGGGCAAGGACTGGGTGCATTCGGGCTTTCTCGCTGACATCAACATCAAGGGCATCTTGATGGATCTGAATACGATCTCGCTCTCGACGTTGGCCGGGGATTCGTACTACGGAGCCTACACCGAGACAATCACGACCAGCGAGACACAACCGATCAACGCGTTTGAGTATCGCAACAGTATGTTAGGGTCTTATCAACTCGTCGAGGTGACGATCTCTCGAGCTGCTAACAAGACCTTTCGTATGTTGCAGAAAGAGGTGATGATGCAAGGAAATCCCACACCATTAGATGGAGATGTTGGAGTCATCTGAGAACAAGAATGCCGCGTTCCGTTCGGCGGATCTGCCGCGGTATGCTCCGGACGTCGATCATCCTTTCAAGATGTATCACACGGCCGAGGGCAAGCTCGGCTTTTCGTATGGGTTGGTGAGAGGCGCGTTGTCCTACGGCATGCCTGCGTTCACGCCGACGTTGTACGGTCAGCCTTTGAAGGCTCCGTTCTCAGGCCAGCTCACGACCACAGACGTGCAAACGGGACGTTGGTTTCTAGAGACGTCTGGGACCGTGCCAACGCTGGCAGCGATCTCGCCTCGCAACTTGCAGACGTTCGTACCGACGGCAGGGGACATCAAGCATGAGACGGACGTGGTGTTTGGGGACCCGGCCAAGCAAGTGATCCTGATCGGCTCTGTCCTGCCTGACGGTAAGATCGAGCAATATCTGCGTTCTGATCTCACGATCGGTGATATGTGGTCTGTGCCGTACGATGGCGTGCCGGGAGTCGGGCCGGGGAATCCAGCTAACTGGCCTTACTGGCCGGATGGTTCAGGAACGACGCCGGGCTACGGCGAGACAGAGAGCAATCTTTCGTTCGGTGACATCTTTGGCTTTTAACATGTTCGAGAAGAAATACATCATCGCCCTGCCTCATCGGAAGGAGATCGTCGCAGAAATGCAGCGGCGGATTCCTGATCTGGAGGTCGTCGATGCGTTCCACGGCCGCGATCTCGCAGCGCCGAAGTGGTTTCGTGCAGGCTTCGGAGCCTGGGGATGTTATCTGTCGCACATGCACGTGTTGATGTCCGCGATTCATGACAAGATCGACAGCTATCTGGTGCTCGAGGATGATGTGCTGCTGTCGGAGGATTTTGAAAAGAATCTGGAGCTGTTTGCTCAGCACGTGCCGGCGTCGTGGGGACAGGTTTACCTTGGCGGGTGCCATCAGGCGGCTCCGGAGATGGTGAATCCCTTCGTCTATGCGTGTCACTCCATCGACCGCACGCACGCCTTCGGTGTTTCTGCAAGGGCGTTCAGGCCGATGTTGGCGCACATCTTCGAAACCGAGCGTTTCTTCGTTGCCGAGCGACCACGTCATATCGACCAGGTGCTGCAACAAGCGCATGAAAAATGTCTGTGGCCAGTTTATGCCCCAACGTGGTGGTTGGCGGGTCAGCGGGGGGTACCGTCAGCTATCACGTTGGATGAGCAAGTGGACAGATGGTGGCATTGCCCCGCATATGCGAGGGCGCTGCCGTTTGTGCTGTTTCGACGACAGCCCACAGACACTGAGTTGAGGCACGTGTGGTTCGGCAAGCATGCGAGTGAGGACCACGTGGACTGGCGGTTACTCGACGGGTTCAAGGACCGCAACAAGCTGCTGCCTTTTCTGCAACGACTGGCGCAAGAAGCCCTGGTGTATGGGAAGCTCCCTGGACTGATGACGGACAAGCTGTCCACGGATGATCTTCATCAAATGGCCTTTGCTGCGTATCGCGATTGTGATGATGTCGTGGCCTTGGCTGACTATCCTAACAATAACCTGATTAACAATGGCTACTATCCGAAACGAAAGGCGTGAACGGCGGGGCCGTCGCGGCATGGACATGGGCATGCTCATGGGCATGTTGGAGCAGTATGGGCCCGGGGCTAACGAGCGCCGGGAGCAGCAACGTTTGCAGACAATGATGATGCAACGACAGCTTGCTCAGGACGAGCAGCGGGGACCGTTGCAGCAACAGCTTTTGCAGGCACAGCTTGATGCGATCCGTCAGGCTGAGTCGCGTGCGGGAGCAGTCCTGCCGGGACAGCAGGCCGCACAAGCGGCGGAGGTTGAGCGGATGAACCTCGGAAACGCTTCCGCTGGCAGGATGGCCGGGGTCAGCGAGGCGCAGGCCTCGGTCAACTTGGCCGAACAGCTGCAAAAGATGCAGGCCGAGGAGCTGCGGCAGAAGCAGATGGCTGAGGCTGGACCACTGTTGCAGAACAAGCTGGCGTTGGACAATCTGATGATGGGGGCTGAGGCTGCGTCGAAGGGTGCCCAGCCTGACCTGGCTCGCCGCGAGCAGGATCTGCGGGGCCTTGCGATGTTCCGCTCTCTGCAAGGTGATGGCGTGCAGATGGACCCAGCGATGATGGCTGAGTTTGGGGTGCAACCTCCGCCACCGGCGCAGGCTCCTGCCGAGTTCATGTCACGGCTTGAGCAAGCGTTGATGTCCGATCCGACAGCAGCCCTCAACATCTACGGCCAAGCGCCACCGAATCTGCAAGGGCTGGTGCCACTTTCGCCTGAGGACAAAGTGTCCATGGCTGCCGGTGTGACGCCGGAGCAGATTATCAAACTGTTTCGGAAAAAGCCCGCGCAGACTGCGTACAACCCTTCAGTTCCGCCGACCTGGGGACAGATCTTTAACACTCAATAACCATGGCCCTTCTTGATCCACGTTTCAAACAAGGTCTGACTCGTCGCGGCACCAATGCACGAGGCTCAGCCTTGACCTCACCTGCCGCAGCTATGCAGACAATGCTGGCTAAAAAGCCGCAGCAGCCGCCGACATGGGAGGCCGCGCAGATGTGGCCGATGCCACCAAAGCCGGAGGATTTTCCCATGTATGGACCACCTGCTCCGCAGCCCGCGATGCAGCCTCCACCACCGCAGCCGCAACAAGTGCCACAGCCTCCGCCTCAACAGCAAGGCATGGCCTCGTTGCTGGGCATGATGCAGCAAAGGGGGCCGCAGCGTGGTGGCGGTGTTGATCCCAACATGAAGGCGATCATGGACGCCATGACTGGGGCGAGAGTGCACAAGGGCATGGATGGTCGTCAACTCGGCATGGAAGGGGTTGATCCGAATCTTAAGTACATGCTCTACGCGATGCGTGGCCGTCGCCACAAAGGAATGAATGGGAAAGACATTTACTAAGCCGCAACCATGACCTACGCACAACTTCGAGCACTGCAGAGCAAGAGTCGCTATGCAGAGATGGACCCTCAAATGTTCGCCCGGTTGATGGGCGCGACAGTGGGGGACAACAAGGTCGTGCAGTCCGGCATCGACCCGAGCTGGCTTGCGCAGGCGGAGTATGGACTGAACGAGGTTGTGAATGAGACTGGCCTGCCGGATGCTTTTGGTAGCCTCGGTGGCGCGTTATTCGGTGACACTGGACGGGACATCTTCCGTTCGGTGCCGCGCTCGATGTTAAATCTGGCCCCGCTCGCAGTGAGTGGTCCGGCCGGTTTGATCGGTGCGGGTGTGATGGGCGCCTCGCAGGCATGGGGCGAGACCGAGCAAGTCGTTCCGAGCCTTGTCGGTGGCGCGTTGGCCGCGGCGACTCCCGGCATCGCGGCCAAGGGTGGCGCGGCTGGTGTGCAAGCGACCCGTGGCATGCTCGGGGATGTGACCGGGGACATTGCCGCGCGCATGGCTCCGTTGGGGGATGATGCGGTGGCTGCTGTGGCCTCGCGACTAGGCGCGTCCACGTTGCCTCGCACGGGGGCCGAGGTGGCGGGTATGGTCGCCGGTGAGCAGGCTGCCCTTCTGGGCGCGAGCGTGGCCGGAGATGCTGTGAGCATCGCAGCTGACTCGGATCGGTCCTTCAACGAGTTAGCGAATCCTGCGTATTGGGCGGCGCAGGCAATCGGCAATCTGCCCTTTGTGGGCTTTGATGTGGTGCAAGGACGGAGAGCGTATCAAGCAGGCAAAGCCGAGGCGGCTGGGGCGCCCTTGGACCTCGCTCAAGCACTTTTCCAGGATCATGCGAAGCGGACACCCTTGGGGCCACAACCTGCGCCGAGGGATTGGAACTGGAAAGGGCAGGCGTCGCCATGGCCAAGTCGCTTTGGCGAGAGCACGCCGTGGCCCCGCTTGACAGAGACATCTTCGGCCTGGCCAATGCCACAGCTGCAAGGGCCAACAGCGCAGTGGCTCGGTGACCCAACGCAGTTCCGTCCAGTGACGCCCTCGCCAGAGTTAGAGGGGCCTGGCAGCGGACCGCTGGGGGAAGCGTCGACGACTAGCGGCAAGGCGCTCGAGTCGTTCTTGCCCCGTTATGAGCAGCCTCTGCTCGGTGGGCCTGTTGCCTCGCCAGAGCAGCTCGCGCAGTTGATGTTGGAGGCGCCCGTGGTACGGCCTCTTGCTCTCGACAGCAGCATGAAGCAAGCCGGGGCGTCGGAGGAGTTGTCGAAGGCCAGCACTGAGCCACGCCGAGAAGAGCCTGAGGTACAGGATGCGGTGATCCTGAGCGAGATTCAGGGTGAAGGCTGGCAGTCACGTCGGGGACGGGCCAAGCTGCGTCGTGATCTGAACTCGGACGATCCGAGAGTGGTCGTGGAGACGCTGAAGAAGGTGCTGCCGGCGAGGGAGCAGCAGTGGATCAACAAGATGTGGGAGGCCAAGACCAAGGCTGGATTGCCGCACAAACAGGTCTTTGACGAAGTCGTAACGATCGCACGCCGCTGGGGTCTGTCGCAGCTGTCACGGAAGCGGACTAAGGATCGTCTCGGAGACAAGGCGGATTTGGGCCGAGGCATGTCCGCACGCGCCGCGCACAAGCAGATGGAGCTGAACGACTGGGTCGAAAAGCGCCTGTTGGAAAGCGAGGAAGATGGAACGATCGGGGCCGAGTTCGAGTTGATTGATCGTGTGCAGAAAGAGCGCCTTGCCCAGATGACGGACAAGGATGCGAACGATCGTGGCGTGACTGAGGCTTTTGGCGTGTACCGCAACTGGGTCGAAGGCGGGAAGCAAGGGCCGTTTGAGAACTATCTGCGGTCGTCGCTGAGCAAGGCTGCGAAGACGGATGAGGATGTGGCCAAGGGGACGTTCACGGAGCTGGACGAAAACGTGGCAAGCGGCATGACGCCCGAGGAGGCGAGGGCCGTTGTGGAGGCGAACGTCGCAGACAAGCCGGAGGAAATTGCCAAGACGACCAAGGCCGCCGTGAACCGGGCGAAGGACCGCCTTGCCGATGTGATCTGGCCGGATACTGTGGCGCAGAACCCACGCTTCCAACAGGCGATTAAGATTGTCACGGACGCGCTGCGCTATGGCGGAGGTCCGGAGACGATCCTTGAACGCATGCGCATGGAGCTGCATCCTGAGGACGCGGCGGCGATTTATGATCCGGAGTTCATGGCTGCGGTGAGGCAGGCCGCCATAGCAGCGGGGATGAACAAGGCGTCCGTGGCCAAGGCGCTGGACGGCGTGGTTGATCCTGCGGCTCGGGCGGAGTTGGAGAACACGTTGAACATGCGCGCCTTTATTGAGGCAGAGAGGGCGGAGCCTGGTAAGGTCACGCAGTTGTACAACATGCTGCGCTCGTTCGGGGCGAGCAAAGCGGACGTGGCGAGGGAGCTGCCGATCTTGACGAAGCTCTGGAACTTCTCCCAGTCCTTCAAAGATGTGGACCTCGCACAGCTGCGGACGAGGGACGGTCGACGCTCGCAGGGTCTTTTTGCCAGCGATGCAGCGGGGCGTCGGATTGTGGGCGCGCAGACTGATCGGCCCACCATGTTGTCGTGGATTGTGGGTCACGAGTTGGTGGGTCACGCACTCTGGGACGCCCACGCGAAGGGAGAGCTTGATCCTGTTGCCACAGAACGGCTGAACAAGTTCCGTGACAACGTGCGGAAGATGTCGCCGGACGAACGCAGAAGGATGCTGGCGGATGCTGCGGCCACGTTGCCACGCCGGTATCGTAAGGATGCCGAGATCCAACGGCTGTTGGAGTCCGAGATCGGGTATGCGGACCCAGACGAGGTGATGGCTAACATCAACGCGATTGCTGCGCTCGGTCTGACCTCGGCCAAGCCGAGCAGGATCAAGGCTGCGGTCGAGTTTTTGCCCAAGTGGTTCGCGGACTTTCTCGAGACTGCAGCAGGCTTCGGCCGTCGGATCATTGACTCGTTCCGAGGCCTGACCACAGGTCCGGAGCGGAAGGTCTTTGACGAGCACAAGCGTAACATGGAGGAGATCATGTTGCAGTCGAGGGCGAACGAGATCACGGCGGCGCAGCTCTCCCTGTTTGAGACGGCTACGTCACCGGGAGGCATCGCACAGCTGCTGAAGACGCCTGACACTGCGGATGCCAACTGGCAGGATCTGATTAGCGATCCGTACACGGCTAAGCTCAACGGGGACTTTGTCAAGTTCCTGGCCGGGGATGATTGGAAGAATGTGCCGCACCTCGCTGGAGCGGCCGTGGGTCGTGGTGGAAGGTGGTTGGCTCACACCCTTCAGCCCATCATCCAGTTTGGGGAGCTCGACAAGAACTTCCGTCCCTATGCGCAGCAGCAGCAACGGACGAACAATGAGTTGCAGGGACACATTACGAGGCTGATGTCATTGCTGGGCGCGTCGTATGACGGCTCGATCACGACGCTCGGGGCGAGTGGTCCCGAGGCACAGCTCGCGAAGATGCCCAAGGCTGCGGTGGCCTTGGAGGATGCGTTGCGTCTTGTTCAAACTAAGGGTGAGGCGCTTGTGGATTTGGAAAAGGCCAAGGACCCTGAGATGATGAAAATCCTCGGCGGGTTGACGAGCGAGGAGCTGAATACGGTTAGGTTGGCTGCGCAGAACAAACGCCTGTTCCATCGTCAAGGAGCCGAGGTTCATCGGAAGCTGGAGTATGACTATACCGCGGCTGCTCTCGCTACGTCGTCGATGAAGTCGGCAACGGGGCATGATCTCGGTCTTGAGTACTGGCCCACATACGAGCTGCTTCAGAGCAAGATCGAGGAGCACAAAGCAGGGGTGTTCGATCCTGCGAGGTTGGCTTCTGAGCTGCAGGCGATGGGGCACCAACCTGCGTCGGCGCAATCGACCGCGACTGCTTTCAAAGCATTCTTGGAAGACGCGGACTCGCGTTATAATCACCGGATCAAGTTTGACTCTTTCATCAACGAGAGCCGGCACGGTGATTACAAGGTGACCTACGTCGATCCGCAAGGTGTGCATGGCCTTGTCTCAGCCAACACTCGTGAGGACGCTGAGTTTCTTGTGAAGAAGATGACCGATCTGGGCAACAAGGAGGTGACGCTGGCTGATCCGACGGACTTCCGTGCGCAGAAACACTTCGAGCTGACTTCGGACATTGAAGACATCATCACGGCTCAGACCGAGACGTTGGCCAAGACGCTCCGGGCGAAGGGTGTGCCGGACGCCCTTGTGAAAGAGGTGATGGATGGCTTTGACCTGATCCAGGACATTGACCGTGCGCAGACCTCCAAGCGCTTCGGGACGTTGACCGTGAAACGGAACTTTGCCCCAGGTCGCGAGACGTTGAACATGTCCGAGCAGCAGGTCTTGCACGTGCAGGCACAGCTCCGTCAGGCACAGCGGCGCATTAACGAGGCGGTGTTCCACGGGATGTTGAGGGATAAGAACTTCAAGGACTCCCCGCAGGCTGCGGCGGTGCTGACGTCGTGGCGGAATAACATGACGCCGGATCGGCCGCTCACGCAGGCGATTGGTAAGTTTGGCTACTTCTACGCGCTGGCGATGAACATGCCGAACTACGCGCAGGAGTGGGCACAAGCGATCACGGGGTTCCCCTCGAAGCTGATTGAGGAAGGCGCTCCGTGGATGGATGCTTATAGGTTAGTGACGAAAGCGCAGAAGGACGTGATTAAGATGCAGCGTTCGCCTAAGTTTTTGAAAGGCGGTGCGTTGGATCTGTCGCACCTGCCTGCGGACGAGCGTGCCATGCTGCAAGAGGCAATGGAGCAAGGTATGATGGGTAACGGCATGTTGGCCGAGATGACCTCGGACACGATTGACAAGCAGTTCCGAAAGCAGAAGGTCGCAGCGGGGTGGGCCGAGGACACGCCGGTGTCGAAGGTGGGCGAGTTTGCGGACAAGACCTTTAACTCGGTCACTCGTTTGCATAGCAAGTTTACCGCGGCCTCGACCTCTGCCGCGTTGCTGGCATCGTATCGTTTTGCTCGCGGCCGTGGCATGGATCACAAGGCGGCGGTGAAGAAGGCTCAGGAGCTTTTCTATGCAGGAATGCACGTCGGCGGACGCTACAACAGGGCGGCTGGTCTGTGGGATTCAGGCCACTTCCAGCCTGTGAGCGCGGCCATCTCTTCGTTGCAGTCCTTTACTACGAGCACGATTGCGTCGACTATTAACTACGCAAGGCGAGCGATGGATGGGAAGTTGGCCAAGGACGATCGCAAGGCGGCGGCGTCCGCGTTGGCGAATCAGCTTCTCGTGCAGACGGCCATCGCGGGGGTGATGGGGTTGCCCTTGGTCGGGCCGATGATGGCCATTGCAGAGAAGGCCCTCGGTTTTGATCTTCAGGCTGAGATGGCGCAGATGGCAGCACAGAGTGAAGACCCAGAGAAGGCGGCGCTTTGGAATGAGATTGCGTTGCGCGGACTTTCTCGCGGTATTGGCTTCGTGGACATCGGCGCACGTTACGGTCTAGGCAATGTCATGGGTTTGAACGAGAACGATGGCTTTGCCTTTGAGAACATGTTTGGTCCTGTCGGTTCGGCGATCGGTCGCTCGGTCACAGGGTTGGGCATGTTGATGAAGGGTGATGTCTTGGATGCGGCGGCCGAGATCGCACCGGCTGCGCTGCGCAAGCCCTTGAAGCTGTGGTCGGACGACTGGCAGTTCCGCTCGAAGGATGGGAACCTTTTGCTCGATGACGCCACGCCCATGGAAAAGGCCATGTACTCGCTGGGTCTGCAGCCGAACAGGTTGAACCAAGCACGTGAGAGTTACAACATGATCAAGCGGGCGAGGGAGAGGGAGCACCAGAACGAGATCAAGTTTTCAAGGCAGGTCGCGGATCAGATCGAGGAGGGGGATGTGATGGGTGCACGAGAGACCCTGGCCACGAAGGCGGAGGAGGACAGCATGGATTATAAGGATATGGTCGAGCGTGTGGTCAATGCGCTGGAGACACGGGCGTTTCAGGCGCGGCCGAGTCGGGATGGCAGTCGGCAGACCGCAGAGCTGGACGCTGCGATCACGGCCGGATATCGACAGAATGCCCCCGCTGACGAGTTGGAGCGTGAGCGATACAAGGCCGATCTCGCGTTGCTTTTGGGTGTGCAGCCCAACGAAAAACGGCTGCGTGAGGCAGCCGTGATCGACGAGATGCGTAGGGCGAATCCGTTTCTTACGGTCCGTCAAGCGAAGATTCTCCTTGAGAAGCAGAAGAAGAACGCACTGATGCAGCAGGCTGGATTGTCTGCGGTGATGACGTCCGGAGGGGCGTTGTAAGCAGCTTTTCGGCCATGCCGGGAGTGGCGAGGGCTTGCACGCGCATGGTACCCTGTGAGATCTCGATCTTCTTGAGCCGCTCTGTGGAGCAGAGATGTGCGATGACCGCATCTGTTTCGGACATCGAGGCGTCTGAGTGGCACAGCAGGTAGATCTGCTTGAGGCGGACTGGTTGGCCCGCCTGAACGACAAAGTCGAGGATCTTTGTGCCAAGAAACGCCAGCTCGTTACGGCCGGTGTGCTCGAACGTGCGGAAGGCTGCGTCTTCGATGGATTCGAGCATGGCGATGGCGAACTCCAGCGCGGGCACCTTGAGCACAAGCTCGTTGGTGTGTGCGAGGGTGCAGGCCATGGCGACCTTGAGGACGAACTGGTCCCTTGAACGTAGCATGTTGACCACGACTGCTGATGCGCCGGCGGCGTTCATGCGCTCGTTGTTAGCCACGTACCATTGGTCAAAGAAGGTGGCGGCGGGAGGGTCCCAGACGAATTCACCCTTGACCTTCAACAACTCGCGGCCACGTTGCAGACATGCAGCGTAGGCCGCTTTTTGTTCGTCCGTGTATTGGGGTCGAGGCACGGGTTTGCCGCGCTGGGACGAGTTGACCCAGACAACGCGACGCATGAAGCCGGTCGAGAGGAGTTGCTGTTTGATGAGAGAGGAGGTGACGTCTGGCGTCATGCAGCCCAGCAGATTGACGCAGGGGTTGATGATGACATCGTTACCTTTGCCCTTGGTGCCCACGTTGATGATGTCTTGGGACCAAGCTTCGAGGAAGAAGTTCATGATGGGCTCGGGAGTGCGGCCGAGCAGATTCAACAGCTCGTCGGAAAAGAACGAGCATTGGGAGTAGGTCCAGAGCTTGCCGTCCGGACCTTGAAACTCCTTTCTGCACGGCGGCTTGTCCGACCCCATGTCGAGGGTGACGGCCTCACGTGTGACGATCGAGGGTGCGATATGGATCGAGCCGATCTCGGCGACAAGGCGTCGGGCGAGGGACATGGCGAACGACTTGCCCGAGGCTGGGTTGCCGACCAGCATCACGTAGAGGTGAGGGTAGACGCGGAACAACCCCTGGTTCACCCACACGCGGCGACCAAGGGTGTTGGCGATTGTCATGATTGCGCACCAATCATGGAAGACCTGTGGGGCTTCGTTGCCGGAGGCGTACGTTAGATAGTCGCGTAGAAAGTTCACAGTTCGTTGATGAGGATGATGGTTGGTTTGAGAGGGACGCCGCCGTCAGACAGCATCTCATACTTCACCTTGGCGGTCCAAGGCTTGTCGTAGAAGTAGTCCTCACGGATGAGGTCACGCTTTTCCCATAGCTCGCGGCGGGACATGTCAGAGAGGCCAGAGCCAGCGGCAAAGTAGACGTAGCCGCCGGAGTCGTTCTTGTAGCGCAGGGCGAGTGAGCCGCAGGTACCTTGCAGACGATGTTGGCCCTCGGTGACTTCGACGATCTCCGCATCGAGATCGAGCCAGTCCTTTCTTTTGAGGAGGTAGTGGGAGCGGTTCTCCTTGTTGCCGCAGATGTCAGGCACTGAGTAGGGGCCGTCAGGACAACGCAGCATCATTCCCTCGAAGCCGACGTGTCGCCACGCCATGAAGGCTTGGTCAGCAACTTTTGGAACTCCCGCAAAGCGCGTTTCGACGAAGGAGACAGGGGCGTCGCGAGAGGGATCGTAGTCGATATGTGACTGGAAGAGCAGGAATAGCTCGGCTTGACGTATGGCAAAGCCTTCGGCGGAGACGAGGTCGAACACGCAGTAGGTGATTTTGCTTTCTTCATTGTGCGGCTCGTTGCGGTTGACGGCGATGCGGGAGTTGATCTGTTGGAGGGATAGGCCGTGGCAGTACAGTTCGCCGTCGAGGATCACCTGAGGAGGGATCTTTGCAAGGGCCTCACGCACGTGGCCGAGACACTTGGGGGACCAGAGGAGACCGTCACGTGAGACGAAGTTGCCGTTGGAGTACATGGCCCGCACGCCGTTCAGCTTGGGCTGGACGAACATGCCGCGTGGATTCCAGTAACGGGCGTTCCACGTTTTAGCCAGCATTGGTTTGACTGGGCGCGACATAGTAACGAAGGTCTTGTTTGAGTGAGTTCTTGCACGCAGCTTCCTGCACGGCGGAGATCACGTCCTCTTTGAGTTCGTTAGGCTCAAAGGGGGCGGAGACGATCTCGCAGGAGACGACGGTGCGGATGACGATCTTGCCGGATTGAGGCAAGTGGATTTTGTGGTGTACGACTCTCACAGCGTGGCGCGTTGGGCTTGGGCTTTGGTGTGCAGTTCAAGAAACTTGGCCCGGCGAGGGTGGTCAGGCATGTCGCCCTCCTTGTAGAAGAAGGTGGAAAGAGTGAGGCGGTCCTTGGTCTGGATCGGGTCAGGCACTCCATGCCAGTCGTCGTCCTCGGTGACGGTGAAGATCACGAGGCGGTTGGGCACGAACTCGATGCGGTGGTCACGGAGGTAGAAGGGTGATGAGTTGTCGCCTTGGAGGTAGAAGACGGCGTTGGCGAAGCGGAGCTTTTGCAGGTCGGGATGCCAGTTGCCGTCAACGTGGAGCCCGAGATAGCCGCCGATGGGGAGACGATGAACGCCGCAGCCACGTCCGGCAGGGTCGGAGTAGATCTGCTCGCCTCGATAGAGCCGGGAGAGCATTCCTCTGGCCATGTTGTTGATGTAATCGAGGGCGATGTTGAGTTGGTTGGCCCGGATATGTTTGCGGTCAAGCGCATCTTTGAACTCTACCTTGGTGCGGTAGAGGACAGTGTTGGCGTTGTTGTCCAGCTCGGCGGAGGCGAGTTTGGACAGGTGGCTGAGTTCGTTCGGAGGTAGGATTTTGTCGAAGACGAGGAGCATGGTAGGATTGGGTTAATAGCCGTTGGTGATGAAGAAGTTACGTTGGTCAGGGTGGTTGCGCCACCACGTTGGATCGTAGGGACGGTCGGAGGGTACAGGGGTCAGCTCGGTGCCGGCCACGTTTGTGGAACCGAGCCACATCTCGTCAGCATGTCGCAGCTGCATGTTGCAGGGTGGGGCGAGGCCGAATTCGCGGCGGAAGGTTGTAAAGTCAGGCAGGGTCTTGATGAACTCGCAAGTGGTAAAGAAGTAGTTGCCGGCTGAGTGAGGGAAGGGGACAGTTGATATTTTCGGGGCAACCCACGATGTTTCGCTCAACAGTTCGATGTTGGTGGCGAAGTCGTTGAAGGAGTAGAAGTTCATATACCAACGCCACAGGGTGCGGTATTCGCTGTCGGGGTGGGCGACACCCTTGGCGTGGAGGTAGAAGAGTGGACCGTGACGTTGTGGGTGACGAGCAAAACGCTCTAATGCGAGGATCGCAGGAGTTTCGCAGGAGAAGTGGTCGCGCGTGGTGACATCGACCATGTAGGGTATCTTCGCTGCCTTGCAGACAGCGGCCACGAAGGAGTGGGCCTGTGGTGAGCCGTCGGTGTTTGAGATCGAGAGGTGAAGTTCGATCGGCAGCACGTTGTTCTGAACGTAGCCGAGCCACGTTAACTGCTCGACGAGGATCTCTCGCCAGTGGTTGATGCAGGCGATGTGGTAGAAGACTGGAATGGTCATAGGATCGGTGTTTTGCAATCACCCCAGGATGGACCGTAGCCACCATCGTAGGGGATCACGATGGATTGACCTGCAATGGAAAGAGGATTGGCGAAGTAAGCTCGAAGCTTTGTGGAGCACCATTCAGCCAGTTCAGTTGGAAACTGCCCGCAGAGAGCGTCATGCACTTGGTGCAGTGGCTCAATGATAAGGTTACGCTTGGTAGAGGTAACGTAAGATTGCACGCTTTGAGGAAGCCGAGCAAGCGTAGGTTGTCCTGCGTCGGAACGAAGGTAGCGGGCATTGTTCTCAGGGTCTTGCCACAGATTGAGCAAGGCACGATTTGTGGCGTATGTGGTATTGGCTTGAGGTTCATGAGCAAGTGCTGCCATGTAGGTTGTGTGTGAGTCGGAGCGACCGAAGAAGCGACGGGTGTGGCCGGAGGCACACGACATCGTGCCCTCCTTGACAATGCCTTTGACCCATTGCTGCCAGCGGGCGACGCCGGGATAGCGGGAGAGATAGAGTTGTTGGAGACGGACGCAGTCGGCCGGAGAGACGTAGATCGCTCGGCCCTGTTTCTTGTAGGAGTCCTTGAGGATCTGGTCAGCCATGCGCATCTTGCCGAGGCCGTAGTTGGTGCCGTGTTGGACACGTTTACAGGCAAAGTACAGCCATCCATCGGGACCTTTCTCAGAGATGTCCTTTGTCTCGGCAAGGATGCGCTCGCGAGTCCAGGTGTTGACCTCAGTACCGTGTTTGTACATAAGAGCGATGACCTTGGCGGGTTTGATTCCAACGCTGTAGTCGAGCAACATCGTCTCGTCACCGAGGCGGTTGCAATGCGCGGCGACTGTCCAACCGTCAGCGCCGGCCAGGTCGAGCTGGAAGAAGGACATGCCACGATCGGCGAGGTAGAGCCGGCGGAGTTCACCTGTAACCGTTTGCAAGTTGAAGCCTGAGCCGGTAGGGGACTCGTAGCAGGTGAAGCGGCCGGTCTCAGTGCCTACCACGTTGTACGCACAGCGGACCCGGCCGTCGGGGTCGGTGGTGGTGGAGACAGCGAGAAGCAGCTTGGAGAGGGAGCGCCATCTGAGGATGGCCGAGAGGAAGGGGTCGTCCGGAGAACGCTTCATCAGTTCGAGGATCGCATCGACGTCGGCGGTGCGCTTGGTCTTGTCTTCGCGGCGTGTCTCGGGGTCGATCGGATGTTGGGGAGGGTAGCCCATCTGTGTGTAGAGGGCATTGCACATCTGCTTGGGCGAGTTGATGTTGAGGAAGCCACCGAAGCGGTCGTCGACGATTTTCTGCATGGCGTTCATCTCCTCTTGGATGGCCTTGGTCGACGCGGCGGCGGCCTCCTTGTCGTAGCGGATGCCTCTCATCTCCATGTATAGGACGGGGTCGAGCAGGGCCACGTTGAAGCGGTAGTGGGCCAAGGACTCTCCCGTGAGTAGTTCTTGGTGACGCTCGCAGATTTCTAGCGTCACCGCAGAGTCCCGGCAGCAGTACCGCCAGAAGGTTTCTACGTCGTCGGTGGTACGATCGCCCTTGTAGAATGGTTCCTTGGTATAGATCGAGGCTTGGACGCCCAGCTTTTTAGGCAGCTCTGGGTAGATTTCCCAGCCCGACAACATGGTGTCGTGGACCAGACCGCGGATGGGCATCTTGTAAGCGTAGGACAGAACGAAGTTGTCGTAGAGGGAGTTTTGCAGGACCTTTGGAATGCGAGGGTTGCCCAGCACCGTGGCGAGGAGAGGAGCGAGTTCGACTTGCTGCTCTAGGGTGAAGGCGTTCCATGGCACGATGAAGGCGGAGAGCGGGTGCTGGGCGAAGGAGATACACTTCATGCCGGACACGCCACCTTCGATGTCGAGCGAGAGCAGCCGGCCCTCCTCGATTGAGAGAAGGTTGAGTCGGGCACGGTCGAAGTCAGGAGAGAGGTCGAAGGCCCTCTGAGGGAGACGCAGCTCTGGAAAGGCGGACTCCTCTGCGGCACGTTTCACGTCGAACATGAACAGAGGGAACTCGTCCCACTGGCGGAAGATCTCGCGAGGGTGCCACGCAGGGATGAGTTTGGTGGAGGGCAGGTCAGGCAGACGTGTGGTGAGGATCGAGCCACGCCAGTCTGCGATCTTGGCCTTGGGCAGGTCGTAGAAGAAGCGGAACGCTTCGGGGCCGAGGGTCAGCACACAGTTGGGCGCGAACTCCTTGAGGTCGGCGAGCAGTGAGGGAGGGGGCGCCCCTGTCGGCCGCTTGCCCACCTCGTTGTTGAGGTAGCCCAGGTAGCACATGGCCTTAGCCACACCGTGGCGGCCCAGCGTGTTGAACAGCAGGCGGCCGACAGGACCAGAGATCGGATAGTTTTCGACGACATCGTCAGCGGTGGGGTAGTCCGAGATGACGGCGAGGCGGTAGGTCGAGGACTCGACCGTAGGACGTTTGTTGGGGAACAGTTGGATGTTGTCATTCCGGACCTCAAGCGTAAAGCCCGAGCCGGAGAAAATGTTGTTGGACATCGTAGGGGAAATCGGTGAAGGATGAGGCCGAGGGGAAGGAGGATGGGGATGGGAAGTGGATTTGTGAGTGGGTGATGCGGCTCCGCACGTAGAAGACTTCGTAGATGTTGCCGCGGTAGTAGTGCCGCGAGGTCTGCTCCGGTTCAGACGAAACGGACGCGGCCTTTGTTGCGGTGGCGGTAGGCTTTTTGGACATGTTGGATACCCTTTTGGTAGTGGTTTTCTACTAGTTCGATGGCGTAAGGTTGACAGCCGGCGGAGATCACTGCGAGGGGGCAGGACATCTCACCGGCGAAGGGGTCGAGGATCGTTTGGCCGGGCCGGGCCACCGCGTTGATAAGCCAGGACCAGACCGAGGCAGGTTTGGCGAAGGGGTTGTCGTAACGCTTACGGTCTTCAGCGGCGGAGGCCACAATGTAGTTGACGGCTTGGTGGTTAGCGAGGATGGCGGAGGGCGAGCGGCGACAGACCATGACGACTTCGGTGGCCTTGGTGAAGTTGACGTGGGCGGCCTCGTTTTTACAGGCGTGTTGTTTGCACCAGATGAGGGGCCACGCACAGACAGAGAAGCCCACCTCCTCGGCGAGAGTGCGCAGCAGTTCGTGGTGTTTGAGGTCGTAGAAGAAGAGGAGGTAGCCGTCGGGGCGCAGCACACGATAGGAGGCCTTGAGGAAGGGTTTGAATAGTGCGACGTTGGCTTCGACGTCGTGCTGGGCCTCGACTAGTCCGATGTTTTTTAGTTGGACCATTTCCATGTCAATCCCATAGGGGATGTCGGTGATGATGTGGTCGACGGACTTTGGACGCATGGCCTTCATGTGTGCGATGCAGTCAGCATTGTGGAAGTAGGAGGTGAGATCGACCGTGGCCGGAGGCTCAGTCTCGCCGGGGACCTCGTCAAAGTCAGGGGTTTCTTTGGCCTTGGCCACGGCTGCGGCCTTTCTTTCCGCTGCCTCGCGGGCCGCGAGGAGTTGCTGAGCCTCTGTGGCACGCCGAGAGACAATGAGTGCGAGGGCGTCGGACAGTGAAGAGCAGGCGTTCAGCTCTTTGTCGCCGCCTTGCAGCAGCTCGCCGATGTGGATCAGCTTGCCCACGTGTGAGTGGGAGACGCCTAGCAGTTCGCCGGTTTGTTTCGCACCCCACCGGGTGTTCGGATCTTTGATGCGCTTGAGCATGTGGGTTTTAGCGATGCCCAGACATTGCTCTTGCCAAGTGAACTGTTTGCGGCGCACGTTTTCCTCCAGCTCCAGCTCGGCGCGGATGTCGTCTGGCATGTCCTCTCGAATGTACGCAGCGATACGTGTCCAGCCGAGTTTGGTCGCGGCGGCATAGCGGCGACCGCCGCCGATCAGGTTCATCCCTGCGTCGATGACGATGGGTTGGATCTGCCCGTGTTCACGTAGGGAGTCGACGAGGCCGTCAAGGGATTCGTCGCCGAGGTCTACACGCATACGCTCTCCGACTTTGATCTCGGACATGAGCACGTGGGCGAAGGTGGTGGTAGGTTGGGACATAGGCAGGATGGTTGGGTTGAGGTGGGACAGAGGTTACTGTGGTGCGTAAGAGTAGCAAGGGGAAAATGGGTTGGGATCAGTCATGGCTGGTTGGCAGGCCTCCGTGTTGTTTGAGATAGTCGCGCAGTTTGTTGGCGTTCTGCTCTGTTTGGGTTGGAGTCTTGGAGATGCCGAACTCCGCTCGGAAGTATTCCCATCCCATCTCGACTTCGCAAAAGTGAAGGATCGCTTTCTCGCGGGCGAGCGCGGCGGCGAGTTCGCGTTCTAGGGTGCGGGCGAAGTCATCCCATGATTCAGGAATGCGTTGCATCGCATCACTTTTTTTCTGCTCGTCCGCGAAGGTTCGTGTCGCGTTGCGGAAACTTTGTAATGCAT
>JACCDR012140841.1_pt1 | contig 19862 bp, 45 predicted proteins | sample 7446431 | NCBI WGS metagenome assembly JACCDR01 (sample SAMN15323443, study PRJNA562643) | freshwater metagenome | isolation source: river surface water | place: USA:Blue River Watershed | collected 2017-08-17 | reverse complement strand
GGTTGACTGTGCACGACCTTCGGCACACCTACAACGCGTGGATGAAACTGTGGAACATCCACCCGACGCTCCAGGCAGAACGTCTTGGTCATTCTCCGGCTGTCAACTTCGCAGTGTACGGCGGGACCCTGGAAGAGAGTTGGGATGATCTGGTGCAGCTGTCGGCTCGCCGTTAGGAGCGGCGACGGCTCAGATCCTTCATCAAGCTGCTGATCTTGTCGCCCTCGTCGTCTTGGGTCTTCGGCTGAGGTTTGCCGGTGATCGACTGTGCGACAAGATCTTCGATCTGCTCCTGGGTCATGAACCTGTCACGGCCGCGATGAACGTGCACGAACTTGTCTGCGCGAGCGTCGCGTTCGAGGGTGCGTAGGGCGAAGCCGGTCATCTCGCTGACCTGTTTGAGTGTGTAGAGGGTAATCATGGGATCTCTACGGTCGTGAAGGGTCGTGGATGCGGCTGGGATTCACCCGATCGAGTGGTCTTGGGTCGATCGGTAGTGGGCCTCGGCGGAGCCCTAGACTGCCGGGGGTGACGACCAGGGATCGAGACTTTTTCGAGCGGCAGTACACGGGCATCGAGAAGAACATGCTGCTGCACGGCTGGCAGGTGACGGGGGTGATGCCCACGGCGAGCGATCCCCCGGGCGCGATCCCGTTCTTTTACACGATCGGGTTGACCAGCCATAGGTTGCCGGAGCTGATCATGAGTTGGCCGGGCCGTCCGGAGACGGCGACGCAGCTGCTCAATGGTGCTGGCCGGATTCAGGTCGACGAGGGGCCGATCGAGCCGGGGCCGTTGGACAACGCGGCGAACGTGACGTTCAAGGTCGTCGAGGTGGATGCGGTCAAGGCGGACATTCAGCAGGCGTGGAATTTCTACGGAGATCCGCACCGGCGCCGGACGAACAAGATCAAGCTGTTGCAGCTGGTCTGGCCGGACAGCACGGATCGGTTCCCGGGCCAGCCGGGCTACAACATGAAAGAGTTTCCGCAGGAGCTCTTCGCCCCGCTGAATCCGTAACTCGATCGGGTGGTGGCTCGTTGACGCCGTCATGACCGGGGATTTCGATTACACGTTCGTTGCTGCTCAGAAGATGTTGCGGGCGTGGAAGGCGGTTGAGCAGCGGGCGCGGCAGGCTGATGCTCGGTGCTGGGAGTTGCGCGAGTATTCGGGGGCGCCGTCGTTGTCGAACACGGCGGTGCAGCTGTTCACGATCGGGCGGCTGGTGGGGTTGCAGGAGGCGTTCACGTTGGGGACGGCGATCAGCAATGAGCCGGAGTTGGCGTCGCAGGCGCTGGGAGCGTTGGACGCGTTGATCGCGGGGGCGCAGGCGGAGATTCCACATTTGCGCGCGGAGCATCTGGACAAGATGGCGTTGGAGCGGCTTCGGGTTCTTCGGGAGGTCAGGGAACTGATAACCAACGGGGGTGGCTGGTGACGGCGCCGAAGCGTAGGTTCAGCCCTTTTCTGATGCGGTTGCAGTCGACGATTGAGCAGGCGGAGGACCGTTTCAAGGAGTTGGCGCCGCAGGTGCCGCAGCATTGGGAGACGCCGTCGGACGATTCGACGCGGGTCATGATGGCGGTGGCGTCGGCGGAGGCGGAGTTCTCGACGCTCAAGTGGGTGTGGAAGGAACTGACGGGTCAGGATTGGGAGTAGCCGGTTGCTGGCCGGGTCGTTGATCAGGTCATGAGTAACGGGGTTCGCACCGTCGAGGAGGCGGTGAGCATTCTTGATCAGTTGATCGAGGAATGCGGTCGGGAGCTGGCTGAGGCGCGGCGTCGGCGTCAGGAGATGTTCGAGTCGGATCAGCCGGGTGGGCTGGATGTGGCTTTCCGGGCGACGTACCTGGAGCACCGGCTGGAGACGTTGCGCGAGGCGAGGCAACTGTTCGTGCGGGCGGTGCCGTGAGCGGGCGTGAGCGGGCTTCCTGGGCGGCTCTGGTGCTGGGTCTGGTGCTGATCGGCTGCGCGGTGGTGGTGCATGTCTGGGCGATGCGGGAGTGTGGCCGGGTCGGGGGCACGGTGGTGTTTCACGGTGCTCGGTTGATCACCTGTGAGGGTGAGGCTCGATAACGCCGACAGCCCCACACGACACAATCGTGTGGGGCTGCCTTCTCGCGTTGGTCGCGCAGCGGTGGCGATTCTAAATGGTGTGGGAGACGGACGGTAGTCCCTCGATAGTGTGGTCGCGCGGGGTGAAGGTTATCGTTCCGTCTTTATGTCGCGTGAGCGCGAGCTTGATGTGGGTGTGCGCGGGGATGGGTGCGAGCACGAGCACATTCGGTGTCTCGCGCATGATCACGTGCGAGGGTCCGTGCAGCAGCCAGACTGCCATGTCGTCTTCGTTGGCCTGGCGTTCGAGGTCGTCGGTGACGTCGTAAGTGATGCCGTCGCACTCGATGTGTACGCGGGGCCGGGTGCCTTTTGGAAGGGTGTCCGGGTGGGCTCGTTTGCGGCGGAACCATCTCAGCATTATCAACTCCGGGTTATAGCCTGCTTGACGCAAAGACTAAACGAGTCGTGAGGTTGTTTGGTGAGCATCAGCGAAGACGTGATCATGAGGCAGCTGGAGATTGCGATGACGGCGTCGGAGGCGGGGGACGCTTTTCACCATTTGCATGTGGTGTCGGCGCCGCCGGAGGCCGTCGGGTTGTTCGGTGAGGTTCCGACCGACAAGTTGCAGGCGACGGTGTACGCCATCGACCCGGGCCAGGGGGTGCGGGAGGACTTGCAGCTGATGGCCATGGCGGTCTCGGCGGCGGCGCGGGAGGCGCTGAGCAACAACCTGGCACCGCTGTTGGTGTCGATGGCGCTGGAGGTGTGGATCGTTCTGCCGCCGGACAGAGATGAGCTGTCGGTCAAGCTCCAGGCTGCGGGGCGGTTGCAGGAGCATCCGAAGTGTGTGGAGATGACGGCGGTGTACGGGGTGTGCCGTGACGGTCGTCGGTGGCGTGGTCGACGGATCCTGTCAGGACCAAGGGCTAACGAGACCCAGAACGTGGAGATGTTGGTGGGTGAGCCGGTGATGGGCGAGTCCGGGGGGATCCCGATCGAGCGCCTGATGCGCAAGCTGGTGGGGCTGCATTCATGAAGATTGAGCAGGTGCCGGGTGTTCCGAAGTTTTTCGCCTGGTTCCATCACACGGTCATGAGGTTCACCGTATGTCGGCGCCGGGGTCATGAGTACACGCGCTGGCGCTCGTGCAACCAGTGCGGCGGTTACCTCGAATAGGTGAACGCGCTGGCAGCGTGATGGTGGGCGCTGGGATCATGGCGTGGTGTCGGAGCAGCCCGCCTTTTTCCAGAGCTTGCCGCAGTCTGCTTTTCCGTTCGAGGTTTTTGCGTATCCGGAGAGTCAGCGTGAGGACGTCAATCCGGTGTGGCATCAGCGGGTCGAGGGGCCGGGGGCGCTTCAAGTCCCGAGTTTGAGGTCGGCGTTGGGTGAGCGGGTGCGGATTGTGGTGCGGTTCGCGACGGGCGAGGTGCACCGCTGATTCTGCAAGTTGCAGATTCCGTTGTCGGGTCTGGGTGTTCACTCATCTCGGGGGCTGGACAAGGTGTCTGAGGATTGCTTACTCTCGGATGTACGGCAGTAGACGCAGTGGTGATAAAGGATTCTCGGTGACGGGTGTCCGTCGTTTTCGCCCTCCCGACTCAGATGCCGTCATCGTGTTTCGCGACGGTCCTTTGTCGGCCCTGTGTGCCGGGTGGCTTTGCCGAGCTGCCCGGCGCCTGCCTCGGTGCGGGTGTCGGTGCCTGCGCCGTTCCCCGTTTCGGTGAGAAAGGGGCGCCTATTCGACACGCTTTCCTCCGCGACGAACTGAATGGATCCAGCCGCACTGCCCTTTGAGGACCCGCATGTCGTGAGGGTGGTGTGCGGACCAGGACCGACGGGTCCTGGTCCTTTGCTATGTGGTCAGGACTTTGGCGAGGGCGAAGGTCAGCACGATGATCAGGATCATGACGGCGAGGATGATGATGGTATGGGTTTGAGCTCGGTGTTCGTCCTCGTCATCAAAGTTCATGGTCAGTCGCTGAGGCCGGGGCTGAGGTCGCCGGTCAGCTGCGCCCAGACGGCTTTGGCGGCGTTGATCCAGCCCTGCTGTTGCGGGGTGCCGTCCAGGGCTTCCCAGCTCGGGATGGGTTTGCCGTTGGCTGCTGTGTTGTTCACGGTGGCGCAGTAAGCCTCGAATGCGTTCTGGGCCAGGCGGTCGAACTGTGTGTCGGGCATGGTTACCCCCATCGGCTTTCAGCTGCGCCAGCCCGGATCGTCGTCGAGTTGTTCGATGGCGGTTTGCAGCAGGCGGCGAGCTTCGTCTCGGTTGAGGGTGGTGGGGCCGGTGTTGTAGACGGTGACGCCGACCATGTTGCGTTCGATCAGGGGAAAGAGCTCGACGACGAGCCCGGCGGTGCGGAAGCTGCGGGCGATGTGGGGGTTGCGGGTCTGTGGTTGAGGGCTCATGAGGTGTAGAGAACCTGCTCGTGTTCGTGGTCGGGCCAGAGTAGTTGCAGGGCTTTGACGCGCCGGTGGCGGTTGTCGGGGTCGGCGTAGTGGTCGCGGGCCTGCTGGATGGGCGCTGAGGCTCCACAGCAGACTACTTTGAGTGGGGTCGGGATGCCTTCGAGGTGCACGCTCGCGCCGTCGAGCAGCTCGTCACGTAGGTGCTGCTTGGCGGCTTTGTTGAGCACGTCGTGCAGCAGGTCGGGTTCGACGTCGCCGGAGATCAGCAGCTCAGGCAGGCCCGCCTCGGTGAGTCCGATGGTGTAGGCGAACAGTGTGGTGCCTTGTTCGCGGACGGGGAAGACACAGACGACCATCCATCCCTTGTCGATGATCTCCTGACGGAGCATGGAGCGGAATTTTGCTTGGCGGCTCGCATGTTCCGCGTCTGTCAGGGCCACGGGTCTCCTCGTTGTAGTTTGCGGCGGGCGACGAGCACTTTGATGTCTTCTTGTTGGGCGGGTGGGAGGGTCGAGAGGTCTCCCTTGTGGTCCTGGATGTGTCGCACGACGTCCTTGAGCCGCTCAGCCTCTTGTAGGCAGGCTTTGATCTTGCGTCTGAACGCGAGCCAGCGGTTTGCGCGCCATCCGAGGATGACCAGGTAGATCGCGGGGGCGATGACGTCCACGGTGTCTTGTCCTGGGTAGTGCCCGCCGCTGATGTTGAAGCCGAGGTTGATGCCGAGGACGAGGCAGCAGGCCAGCTGTACCCGGTCGATGATGCGGTGGATGCGGGGGCTCATCTGCCGGGCTCCATACGGTCTGCGAATGCGATGAGCTCGTCGGTGGCCTCGACCATCCATTGCGGCCACATCGACGGTGGGGTGTGGGGGTGCGCGTCGAGGTACTCCACGATGCGCTCCCAGCGCTGCTGGTCACGTTTGGTGTCGCGGTACACCTTGACCATCGCGGTGAGCGTCAGGGGCAGCCAGAGCCCGAGCAGGAACCAGGCCGCGATTCTGCTGGCTGTGTCGTTGAAGAACGACACCACCATCAGGGCCATGACGACCCAGTTGAGCCGGTGCACGATGGTCAAGAAGGTGCCGTCCAGTTTGTGCCAGGGCCATTTCATCGCCGGGCCTGCTTGATGGTGAGGAAGGCGGACATTCTCTCAGAGTATCGGTATGGCCTACGGTGAGGCGATGAGTGAACTTCCGGACAAGGCGTTGTTGCCCCTGTCGAAAGAAAATGCCGTGTGGTTGCATCTGTACGCCGACAAGCACTTCGGCGGTGATGTGACCGTGGCGTTGAACAACCTGCGCTGACGTATCTGCGGGTGGCCACCGGCGGGCCGCAGGATCCCTGGGCCGCGTTGGTGGCGCTGGCGCACAGCCGCGACGACGCGCAGGCGTGATCGCCCCCAGGAAAAGCCAGCTGCAAGCAATCCCGCCGGTGAAGGTTTCGGGATGCTCCGCCCGGGGGCGATCACGTTGTCGTTAGTTTAGGCGGTATCGGCCGTTTAGCGCCTGGGCGTCACCCGATCGTGCGACAGCAGTGATTGGCCGAACCAGACGCTGCCGCTCAGCAGGAAGAACGTGCCCGCGACTCTGTTATCGCCGGTGAGGAACAGAATGAAAGCGATGATGGCGTAGAGCGCCCCGGCGCAGGCGCAAAACTTCCACCAGCGCTCTTCGTTGATCAGGTAGTCGAACCAGGCCAGGAGTCGATGCCAGAGGTCTGCCACGTGGGGTGTAACGACCGGGCGTCGAAAATGATTCGGTAAAAATTGGTCATCACATAGCGTGGCCTGCGCAAACGTAGATCAATTCGGTGTTTGCGCAGGCCGGGTGAAAGTGAGGGGTTCTCGCTTTATCGCAGGACGTGCACGGTCGGGGTGGCCTGCGGGCGCAGCGGCATGCTCTCGTCGCCGGTGAGGTAGGGCGAGATGTAGATGGGCCTGCGCAGCGCCCTGCCGGGGCCGTAGGGCTGATCGCGCCAGTGCCCGGGGGTGTAGCGCCGGTAGGTGAGCGGGCGGCCCTCACGTGCCGTCGTGGCCGGTTGCGTGGTGCGGGGGCGGCGGCGCAGGTCGACGAGCTTGACGTCGGGCAGGGTGGTGCCGAGGCGCTTGGCGCCGCGTGCGAGGCGCTTGTCGACCGGCGCGGTGCGGATCTCGGCGACGCCGGGCTGTGCGAGCAGGAACCAGGTCGACAGGATGGTGAGCATGAACGAGCTGACCTCGCCGAGCTCTTTGATGCCGGACAGGTCGGTGTCGAACGGCAGGCCCGCGCCCATGTTCATGCTCAGCAGGAAGCCCTGCTCGTCGCGCATGGTCTCCACGTCGATGTCGGGGTCGCTGTCCTCGCCCATGATGTAGGAGTTGAGCCAGACCCCGCCGGGGACCAGGGTCCAGCTCAGGGCGCGGATCTCGGCGTTGCCCTGGGTGCGTGTGATCTCGCCGACGGCGCCGTCCCAAACGAGGAAACCGAACGGGGCGGGCAGGTCGGTGCGCTGCAAGGTCAGCTTGTCGAAGTCCTGCCCGGCCTGGATAGCGAGCTGGGTGAACGTGTCGCTGACCCAGTAGAGCTCGCTGACCTCCAGGCCGCTGATGATGTGGTTGCGGTAGCGCTCGAAGGTTGCGGCGGGCATCTGATCGCCGGGGGCGAAGCGGGCGTGGAAGATCGTTTCGTCGCCGGTGGCGTGCACACCGGGCACGTGGTGACCCAGCTCGGGGTTGGTAAGGCCGAGCGCCGTCTCAGGGTGGTTCCAGAACTTGAACAGGCCCTTGTGCAGGCGCGGCATCATGCGCGGGTTCAGCACCGCCGGGACGCGACGACCGCCGATCCATTTCTTGCTCGTGATCGTGGGCAGGAATGCGCCGAGGAACTTCATCTGCATGGCGAACACGTCGGCGCGTGCGGACGCGGGGGTGCCCTGGGCTATGGCCCCGGTGCGCAGGTGCCGGTCTACGAGACCTCGCAGATCCTGCTCGTCGATGAACACGGCGCAGGCGGCGCAGGAGGCCCAGTATCTCGGGTAGAAGCGCGCGGCGTTGCCGGTGCGCACTTCCAAGTTCTCGCCGGTGTACTGCCAGACAGCGGATTTGTCGGCGCCGCAGAAGTCGCATTGCAGATCGACGTGACCGAACACTGGCACCCGCACGGGTACGGGGTCGTGGTCGTAGCGGATCCACTGCCGGGAATGCAGAATCGTCTCGGCCCCGGTGATCGGCGCCTCGAACACTTCCAGCGGGGTCTGGCAGATCTCGCACGACACCATGGTGTCTGCGGGGTTGTCCTCCGACAGACTGTTCACGCGATCAGGGACACCGACGACGATCGTGATCGAGCCGTCTCCGGCGCTGTCGTCGATGCCCAGCGCGGTCATCGCTGTTTCGAAGTTGTCGAAAGCCTGATTCATGCGGGTGCCACCATGTGTCGAGGGGTGCGGGTGCCGGGCGAGCGTAGTCGCCCGGTCAGCCAGGGGTGTTACTCCCCGGGATCGTGATCGCACCAGGGTTCGTCATGGTCGCAGTCTACGAACTCCTGCACGCCGGTGAAGTCGGCCGATGAGATGAAAAACCAGCGGTAGCAGTCCAGCGCCACGCTGGCGTAGAGGCCGATGATGCTGGCCAGCAACACGTTGAACAGTGTCAGCCAGAACAGATGGTGCTGCTGGTGGGCTTCCTTGATCGCGGCGGCCAGGAACCCAGCGGTCACGGCGAGCCAGACGGCCGAGGCGAGCAACTCACGCCCGACATGCGTCAGGGCGGGCGCACGATGCCTGCCAGCGCCCACCCTGATGCTCCCCCGCACAGTGCTGCCTCCGTTTCCCTCTCTACGTCTCACCGCCTTTGCGGATTCTGCGGAACACACCGATGAAATCGTGTATGCCGTCCCACTGGGGAAGCAGGTGAACGTCCCCCAGCCGCCATTCCTTCTCAATCAGGTCGAAGAAGTCGTTATCGGCGGTGCACCCGCGTCGTCCTTCGCCGATGTAAATGAGCGTGTCGCCGGTATACGCCTGGAGAACATCGTGTGCCACCGAGCTCTTATACGGCGGCCAGGACAGAAACAGCGACCTGCTCTTGCCGTGCTGTTTCACGGCGTCAACCGCGTCGAGCTCGACCACCTCCATGAACGGCGTGGCATTGGGATGCCACAGGTTCTTGTTCTCGCCCGCCTGCGGGGGGTTCTGGTCGAAGGCGAGGCAGTCGATGCCGCGTGCGCTCAGCAAATAGGCCCAGTAGCCGGTCCCCGCAATCGGGTCGATCAGGTAGCCGCCGCTGCGCCGGGCGACGAAGTCCAGAGCGTCGGGGCTGGGCACTGCCCAGGCGTAGCAGCCGACCAGGGGGCCGCGCATCATGTACCCGATGTCGGCGAAGCCCGTCTTGCTTTCGAGCCCGATCCGTTCCAGGTGGTAAACGCGAAACGCCACATTCGGCGGGTTGACAGCTTGCAGGGTCTCTATGGCGGCAGCGACGTTGAATCCACGACGGAATCCGCCGATCTGCGGTCCCTCGTAGTTGTTGCCGCTGGGGCTCGTGGCGTGCTCAACCGCTTTCCAGTACCAGTTGGTGACCTGCCCGTTCACACCAGCTCCGGGTGCTCGCGGGCAAACGCTGCCACGCGGGCGTCGCTGCGCGCCAGCCTGCCGGAGCCCTTGGGCATCAGGTACTCGCCTCCGGTGGGATAGGTGCGCTCGTCCTCGATCAACTCGCCGCTGCGAATCCGGTAGAGCTGACGCCACTGTGCTCCGCAGCGGTGCCCACAGCGGAACCTCTTCTCGTCCAAACCCTCACGCACCAGCTGGAGGAACCGGCGCCGGGTGATCGATACTTCTTCCTCCCACAGATGGCCGCGAGAGCGGCACACCAAAGCCTGGTTGCTCATGTGCGAGGTCCGGTCGTCGACCTTGAGGTCCAACGTGAACCGGCGTGCCCTGGGCATTTACTGATCCTCCTCAGTCAACTGGAAGCCCAATGATTTCAACCGTGTGATCATCTTGCGTTTCCACTGTTTCAGCGCGTTCCACTCCTCGCGGATCTTCTCGAAGTTGGCGGTGTTGGCCATGTGCACCCGTAGCTCGATCACCTCTTCCTGCAAGGTGTCGAAGGACGCGGCCTTCTGCGCGTTCTCCCGGACCTGGACCCGCAGCTGCTTGAGCTCGCGGCGGGCTTCGTCGCGTTCGCTCTCCAGCTTGTCCAGCAGGTCGCCGAGGGCCATCAGCGACGGTGCGATCGCCACGATCTCCCCGATGGTCATGTCCATCGGCCGATGCGGCACTGCTGTGCCGTCCTCGCGGGGTGGCAGCACCGGGTCCGGGGCGTCGTTCTTGCTCGGCCGCTTGGTGCCGATGCGTGCGCCGTGCGCGGCGTTGCGGTGCGTCATGATCTTGCCTCGACTGTCGTCGGTGTAAGGGCAGTCGCGGCAGGCGAACGCGGTGCTGCCGTCGGCCAAGAACAGCTTGGAGATCCGGAACGGCTTACCGGGAAGGTTGGCGACCGGCTCCTCGCCGGTGACCGCGACGCCGCCGACATGGGTGGGTCGCGGGATCACAAGAGACGCGGCGCTGAACGCTATAGCGGGGGCGGGTTGCTTGCGGACGGTCCTCGTGCGCGAGGGTCGCATTGTCGAGTTCGTTGAGGATGGCATCTGTTCACTCCGGGCTGGGTGAGCGTCGAAAGTGAACACCGTAGCGACGTTTGTGGCTACACCGGCGAGGCGTTGAACGCTGCGCAAGGGGTTCACACGATCGAGCGACTTTCGTGCGGTTCAACGACCGGCGGAGGTGTAAGTTGCGGGCAGCTGCGCCGTTTCGGTTTGCTGCTGTGCGACGGCGACGGCTGGGGCTTGGCGTCGCCGGTTCGCACGTCGTGGGCGACCCAGAAGCCCATCGCTACCGCGATCAGGCTCACCACGAAGCCGATCTTGATAAGTGTCCACGTTGACTTCCAGAACGCTTTGCGCAGGCCGGGGACCGCCGCCTTGGTCGCTTTGAAGTCGGTGAGGGCTCGCACCATCACCGCTCGGGCGTAGCCGAGACCGAAGATCGTGGCGCCGATGAGCAACACGATGACGACGACGGGGACACTGATGGACCCGGGCGAGGGCTGTTCGGCAGCGAGAGGCATGCCGTCAAGAGTGTCAATGGGTCTTATTCAGACGCCATCACCCGTTCGTGGCATTTACCGCGTTGAAGGGCTCCAGAGAGGTGCTGGCGTAGGCGATCAACGCCCGTTCACGTTCGCTCAGATGCCGGGCAGCCTGTAGTTTGCGCACGAACGCGGATGCCTGAGCATAGTAGAGCGGATGGCGGCTGAGGTCGCAGAAGATCACCCGGTCGACTTCGCAGGGTGCGGTGACCAGCGGGTTGCGCACCGCCGTGATCAACGCCATCTCCCACGGTGACGGATCCAGGTTCTCGTCCTGGAAGGCGTGGCAACGCCCGCAATACAAATTTCTTTCATCTTCCGGATGGTGGCTGGTGAATAGACAATCTGGACAGGTAAACGCCATTGGCCGAAAGTAGCGGATAGATTGCCTTTGTTGCAGAAGGGGGTTCGGTGAAGCGAAAAGTGACCATTGCCGGTATGGAAGTCGATCTCATCAGCGCGGAGGAGCAGCGCAACGTACCCGAGGGCACGGTGTACCTGATGACGCCCGTGGCGATCATGTCCAGAGAGATGTTGCTGCCTTGGGTGCGAGAACGTTCGCAGATTCGCTCGTGCGAGGGACCATGCGGCCAGCCGTGCTGGTTCGATCCGGTGTCCTTCGGCGAGATGCCGGAGGACAACGTCGTGAAGCTGTGCTTCACGTGCCTCAGAAATCGGATCAAGCCGTCGTGAGCGGCAACGTGCTGAGCACGGTCATCGAGATCCGGCCGCAGCGCAAGCGTGACGTCGAGGCGCTCAAGGCCGCCGGGATCGAACCGGAACCCGCCTCGGTCGAGGACTCGCCGACCACATGCGACGGTTGCGGGCGTGACTGCTGGATCGCGCCGTCGCAGAAGGCGCTGATCGGCTCGGCGTTCATGCGCCAGCTGCGCAAGCTGTGCCCGTTCTGCATCCGCACCGCCGTCAACCACCTGGGGGTGAAGCCGCGCGCCAGCAGCCTCGACATCAACCCGCCGGGCGCTGCCCGGCCCCGGCTGCCCTGAGCAAACACACAGCAGCGCCTTGAGGACGATTGCCTTCAAGGCGCTGCTCCGGTTTTTACGCGCTCTCGTCCATCTCGCCGAGGCTGAACTGCCGGGTCTGGTCCAAGGGCTTCGGGCGCGGCCACAGTTTGCGGGTCGCGTCGTCGTCGCGGCGGTGCCGAGCCCGGCGAGGCTCGCTGGCAGCGACACCCCGGGCGACCACCCCGGGGCGGAAGTGGTGCACCTTCGTGGGCGGGTCCACCGCCGGGGCGGGCCGCACCGGCGCCGAGGCGGTGATAGGAGCGGACTGGGGAACAGCCCTCACCGGCGCCGGTGCGGCCTGCGCCGGAGGCGCCGCCACGGGCTCACCGCGCAGAGCGCGGGTCGCCAGGGAGAACAACGACCTGGTCGCCGTGTCGTAGCCCTCCCGGTAGGCCATCTCACGTTCGAACGCCTGCCGCACCCACTGATGCATCCGCCCGCTGGCGTAACACAGAACGATCAGTACCAGAACACCGAGGCCGGTGTTCATCAGGGCCGATGTGCCCGCAGCGTCCATAAGCGAAAACCCTACGCGTTGTCCATATGAGCCGGATTCGTCATAGCATGTCGTGCTCGACAAATGAGCTAACGCGAGACCCGGCCATCAAGACTCGGGTTGTTTAAGGTTCTCTTGAACTTTCACTCCCCCGCCGTCGGGTGATCCTGCTCGGCCTCGGCGCGCTGCTCGGCGTCGCGAACTTCCTCGGCCAACACCTGTGCCAGACGGCTCGCGCGCATCCGCAGACCCACCAGCTTCTGCTCGGCCGCGTCCAGCAGCAGGCCGTCAGCGGTGATCCCCTCCACGACCGCAGGCAGCCCGGCCACCCGGATGCACTGATCCATCAGGTCGGTCAGCTGCGTGCGCAGTGCCCGGCACGCGGCCAGCAGGGTGAGAATCTCCCCCTCGGTGAAGGTCTCCTGGTCACTCACTGGTGGGCCTCAAGTTCGGCCAGCCGCGCGCCGTAGTACGTGAGCATCCGCGCGATGTTCGCCCGCTCCGTCGCCGGACCCACGTCGACCAGCCCGACGGTGCTGGCCACGGACACCGCCAGCACCTGTGACGGCCCCGTTCCCGTGGAGAGACTGTCCAGCAGGCTGACGAGATCGGCCTCCGAACCCTTCACGGTGATCACGACGCGGTGTTCGTCGCCTCGAATACTTGCCGTGGTGTGTGCGCTCAGTGCCACAGCGCCTCCCGATCACTCATGGGTCAGCTCCTTGATCAACTTCTGCCCGTCCTGGCTCAGCACGGCCTTCTGCACGGTCGAGGGGTACCACTGCTTGCCGGTGGTCGCGGGCGCGCACCCGGCCTCGTTGAGCATCCGCGCGACAGCACTGTAGTTGCCGACCTCGCCGTACATGCCGACCACCTTCGCCAGCAGCTCGTCATCGAGGCTGCGGGGCCGACCGAGGCGCACACCGGCGGCGCGCTTCTCCGCCAGTCCGTCTTTGGTGCGCTGGCTGATCACGTCGCGCTCGAACTGGGCGAAGACGGCCAGGATGCCCGCCATCATCTGCCCCGCTGGGGTGGCCAGATCCAGGCCCACGTCCAGGGCGATGATGTTCCAGCCTTCCTTGGCGGCCGTGGCGGTGAGCAGCGCGAAGTCCAGCAGGGAGCGGCTGAGCCGGTCCAGCTTGCTGACGATCAGCCCGCTGGCCTCACCGCGCCGGATCGTGGCCAGCGCCTCGTCCAGGCCCTCACGCTGCATGTTCTTGCCGGACTTGCCCTCATCGACGCAGTCCCAGTGCAGCGCGGTGGCGTCACGCATGGCCAGGCCGTAGGTGATCGCGGTGCTCTGCGCACCGAGCCCGGCGCCGCTGATGGCCTGCTCCCGGGTGCTCACCCGCCGGTACGGCAGCAGGATGTTGCCGACCGACGCGTAGTCGATCTTCTTGGATCCGCCTTTAGGCCGAGGCATCTTCGTCACCGTCCCAGGACTGCTCGATGGTCATCTGCTGGACCTCGGCGACCAGAACCGCCAGCCACGACGGCATCTCGCGCGCCGGATGCTGCTCTGCGCCGAACGTGATGCTGGCCGACTGCTTCACGATCTGGCCGTTGTCGCGGATGACCTTGCCACTGACCAGAGCCGTGTACGGCTCGTGACCCCTGCGCTTGATCATCACTGTGGAGGGCACGATCGTGCCCCGGGTGGTGTAGAGCTCCGGCTTGTCCTCGACCTCGTACAGGAACTCCACCCGGGTCAGCCGCGCGTCACTCATCTACGACCTCTTTCTGGTACAGGTCGCGATAGGCGCTGACGCTCTCACGGGTCAGCACGACACCTTGTGCGCCGTCATGGTAGATGTGGTCAAGAGCGATGGCAGCGGCGATCCGTGCGGCCGATTCCTCACTCATGGGCCTGCCGATGGTCGCGAAGTAAGCGAGGATTTGCTCCTGCACTGCGTCGAACATCTGTGCGTCGTCGCGGCGTGGTTCGCCTCGACTCACCACGATGGGGTGGGACAGAGAATCGTCGGACGTCCACCTCGGAGCCCTGCTGCGGGGTTTCCGCGCCTGACTCACGGTCGCCCTTCGATGAGAGCGTCGAGCTTCTCGGCGATCGCGGTCGTCTGGTCGGCCTCGGACTGGAACATCTGCGCCATGTTGCCGTAGCCGTTGTTGGTGACCATCGTGGCGTCCTGAGCCTTCTTGACCGCTTGGTCGGCTTGCCCGGCCTCGAATTGCGCGCGGGCGTCGTTCGCCGACTCCTGCATTCGCCGTGCGTGGTTGCGCAGCGCGTTGGCGATGGCGTCCTGGTGGTTGAACAGGAAGTGCGCGGCTTGCTGGCCGTATCGGATTTCTGTGGTGTCCATGAGGTGTGTTCTCGCTTCGCGCCGATGAAGTAACTGGTACATGCCACCTTAAACGAAAGGGACCTTTAATGGAAGGGGTCACGGCGGATGTCGAGAAGTTCTACCGATCACTGTTGTCGCAGCTGGAGCCGGGAGAGCGCCTGCCGTCGGAACGCGCCGTCATGCACGAACTGAATGCGTCGCGAACGACGGTTCGTCTGGTTCTGACCAAGCTGGCTGCACAACAGCTCGTCACCCCTGTTCACGGGAGAGGCTATTTCTGTCGCTGAACGCGGAAGATGGCCCGCTCCTGACGAGCTCGGGCGGGTGCAGATGACTATTCAGCGCTGCATTGCTTCCACCCCGAGCCCCAGGAGCGGCCACGATCACCAGCGTGACCAGCGAATCAGCGTCGCGGCAACCATCGCAGGCGAATTACAGGCCGGTAGTTCCCCCGGCCGCGCTCACAAAAGGAACGAGCCCCTGCCGGGGGGCAAGGGCTCGTCGTCTCGGGGTCCGTCTTTACCTGCCGCCAGGCTCGTCGTCGTCATCGTCGAAAGCCGACGGGCTGACACTGACGGACTTGCTCGGGCTGGCACTGACGGACTTGCTGGGACTGACACTCACCGACGGGCTGACCGAGATGCGGGGCGCTGCCGTCGCCGTCGCGGTCGGCTGCTCGTACGGCGAGGGCTGCTCCTCCTCAGTACAGCCCGACAGGGCGAGCGCAGCGGCGAAAAGAACAGCAGGGAGGATGAGCAACTTCTTCATACCTAGGACATCGGCTCACGACCCGTCCAAGTAACGCCCGTTCACCCGATTGTTATGCGCCGCCTGCACCAGGCGCAGCATCTTCAACAGCACCGACGTCATAGCTACCACCGACGAGATCATGAAGATCGTTCCGATCAGCGGATACCCCATCAACAACAGCGCGCACGACGCCAGGCTCAACATCGCCACCACCAAGAAGGCGATCACATGCAGGAAGAACTGCCCGACTCTCACCGACGCCGCCTAGTCTCCACAAGCCATTTCATCGCCGACAGCAGCACCGCCAGGCCGATCATCGACAGCAACAACAACCCTGACCACAACGACCCGGTCGCCAGATAGGTGACGCCCACACCGCCCACAATGAACACGATCATGAAAAACATGACCCGTTCTCGCTTACTCTCCATAACCCCGATCCAGCTCTTTCCGCTCAGGCAGCCGACGACTCTCGATCATGGCCGAAGACAAGCCGATCATCGGAACCGAAATCCCGACACGAACGAGTGATTGGCGCAAAGCGGCTTGCTAGATTTCCGCTCATGCCGAAGCCGCCGCCCGACCACGCGCACGACAGCGAATGCATCACCCGGGCGCTCAGCGCCCTGGAGGACAACCTGCACTACCAGGGCTGGAACCGACCCGCACTTCTGTTCATCGTGACCGCCCCGCCGCAAGGCGAGATCGTCGTGCATGACACCCGCATCTGCCTGCCGGACCCCGTCGACCGTCACCTGCATCAGCTCGCGCGCATCTTGGCCTCAGCGACTCCGTCTGCCCAGGAGTTCGTCAGGTCGCTCGTTCGCCACCATCCTCACTTCTTCGCGCTGGGGATCTCGTTCGAGATGAACACCGTCAGGGTGACCCGCGTGCAGGCCCAGAACCTCGAACCCCACGAGCTCCACCGCTCGCACAGCATCCTCACCCGCAACGTCGTGACCCTCGACATCTTCGCGAAGCTGAACGTCGTGCTGCGCCAGCGCGGCGGCGAGCAACAAATCTTCACGGCCAACGAGATGGGCGGCTCCGCCGTGCAGTCGCTGATGACCTTGATGCGCGTCATCGCCGCACACCTGCCCGAGGACAGCCCGGCCGACCTCAACGCCCTGCTGGCCCACGACACCCCCGCCGACCGCGAAGCCGCCTACCGCAGCTTTCGCGACGACCCCGACAACGGCACCTTCTTCCACGACGGCCCGTTCTGATGCTGCGCCGCCCGCGCTACCGGGCTGTCGTCGATGGACTGGAGTCCGGCAACCGCACCCGCCTCGACTTCGTCACCTTCCGCACCCGCAAAGCCGCACAGCGCTGGGTCGACGACATGAACGCCCGCCACGTCGGCCCCCAGCCCCTGGCGCGCTACGAGGTTGAAGAGCTGCCCCTGACCGACGAGGAGATCGCCACCTGGCGGCGCCTGAGCGCAACCTGGGTCTTCGGCGTGTGCGTCGTCTGCGGGATCTTCGCCAGGAGCACCTCACCCTCCTGGTGGACGACGTTGCTGTCACCGATCATCTCCTGCACCGTCTTCTGGTTCACGGTCCGGCTGATGGAGCGCATACGACCGTGAAACCTCCCAGATGGAAACTCAAGCCCGCGAGCGCGCCCCGGCCCATCCCCTTCGCCATGGGCATACCCTCCATCGCGGTCAGCATCATCATTGGCGTCATCGGCGCCCTGATCTACGACCACAACCCCATGGTGCTCGGCCTGATGACCCTCAGCGCCGTCTGCCTGGTCCGGCTGGTCAACATCGCCGCATCTTTTCTGCACATCTACCGCCGCTCCCGCAGCACACTGGCACACACCACTAAGGAGAGGAACCCGTGACCGCGCCGGAACCACCATTCAGCGACGCCGAGGCATGCTACATGCTGCGCAAAGCCGAACAGGCCATCAACCGCGACGGCTGGGACCAACGCCCCCGACTCAGCTACGTCTTCCACCGCCGCCCCGGCGCGATGTCGCTACGACAAATGCCCCTCGACATCGGCAGTCCGACACAGGCATACCTCACCGACATCGCCGTGCAGCTGGGCACGGACTCCGCCTGGTCGCGCAACACCCGCCGCTCCATCAGGCTGCTGCACCCCGACCTGCGCGGCATCGCCTTCGTCCAGGAGACCTGGAGCAACACCCACATCAGCCCCGGGCAATTTGCGCAACTGCGCAACGAGGGCCGCAGCCTCGCCGACCTACCCACCAGCAACGAGGCCCGTGACCTGTTCATGATCGACTTCTGGGGCCGCATCTATGCCCTGCACCGCAACCGGGGCAAGAAAGTCTTCGTCGACCGCGTCGCCCACAGCTCCGGCGCCATCGTCGCCGCGCTGCTGAGCATCGTCACCAGCATCGCCGAGGTCTACCCCGACACCCATTGCGACCGCCAGGCCCTCACCACCGTCACGCTGCTCAACACGCAGCAGGCCCAAAGCCTCTACGAGCAACACGCTGCCGCCGGAACCCTGCGCACCAGCCTCCCGGAGTAAAGCATTGACCACACACACCGTCGCGACGCCCCACCAGGCCCAGCGGGTCACCGGATGCGACAGCACCATGATCCGCGCCTGGGACCTGCTGTTCGGTGAACCCGTCGACGGCGAGCGCCCTGTTCTGTTCGACGCCTTCGTGGCGCTGACCACCCGCTATTCATATTTCTTCGCCGCCCAGATGCAGGAGACGCTGCACCACGCGGATTGGGAGCTCACCAACAGCCGGGACCGGGTCATGGCGGAGCAATTCATGCCCCACTCCTGCGCGTCAAGCCTCGCCGGGCGCGATCAAGCGCTGGCATATCTGCACGAGAAACCCGACGGCTACGTCATGATCCGCCTGCTCTACTGGACCGATCCCCCGATCGGGTGAAAGTCGCCGCGCGACCTCACATCCGAGCACTGCCCTGGGCCTAGTAAGTATGAGCGACGACGAGTACCACGAAATGGCCGATGAGATCGACGCGATCGCCGATGACGTCCATCGGTACCTGACACCCGAGGAGCTCCGCATCCGATACTTGACGGTCATGATGCTAATCGAGACCGAAAACCTGCTCCGTACCGCCGCAGAAGAGGAATAAAGACATGGCAGCACTCGCCCGGGTCCATCTCGCCAGCCGCTACCGCAAATACACCGACAACAGCGTCGACCGCAAGACGTTCATCGTCGAAATGATCGGCAAAACAACCGCCTGGGTCCTCTGGGACGACGGCCGCGAACACAAAATGCCTCTCGACTACATCCGCCAAGAATGCGTCAAGCTGTGAATACCTATCTGGCCGAATTGACGTTCACCGTCGTACAAGGAATGACGGCCCACTTCACCGTGGTCATCGAGGCGGACAATATTCTGGAGGCCACCCGGCTCCAACCCGCCCTGGTCGACCTGGTCGAAAAGAACGGCCTGGAAAATCTCGTCGGCATCCGCGTCTGGCCGAAGGACGTACCCCAGACATCATGAAAATGTTTCTGCTCGGCGCGGCAACGCTGAGCCTGCTCTCCGGCTGCTCCCTGGCTCCCGCAGGGAGCGCCGGGGCGAGCATCACGCCCACCCCCGGCCCGGCGATCTCCGACTTCCGGATGAGCCCGGCCGTCTCCAGCCGCACCTGCCGCCCGTCGGGCTGCGTCGTCATCTTCACCGTCGAGACCCACGTCCGCCGAGGCGCTCCCCTGGGCGCGGACGTCTGGCTGGTCACCTTCGAGGTCCGAGGCAGCAAGGCGGGGACCGTCACGGACTTCGTCAAGGTCCACGGATCCAGCGTCACCGAGCGGGAGATCGCCGTCGACACGGCCTCGAAAGCCTCGGTGCTCACCATCGTCGTGACCCAGGTCAGCAAGCTGTAAATTCTTACTGGCCGTAGTAATCCCTGCTCAGCTGCTAGTGGTGTTTACCAGTTGTCCCAGCATTCGGGTAACCAGCCCGGTAAAAAAACAATCTGAAGCTGGCTCCACGCTGACGTCTATCAATCATCTGTCACTGTGCGTCATCAAATAAGCCCCTACTGACGAGCCAGAAGCCACGGGCGGGGAGAGTGGCGCAGACGGGACTAGAACCCGTACCATGGCCCTCACGAGAGAACGGCTTGTCCGCGACGAAGAGCTCAGCCCCGGTGTTCTCAGGGCTGAGCTCTTCTCGTTTCTCCGTTCTGCAACCCATCTGACCTGCGCATATGCGTAGTTGATCTTGAACGTAATCAGGCATTCAGCTAGTTGATCTTGGTGGCTCAGAATTGCTCGCGCTAGTTGATCTTGGTGGCTATAAATCCTGCGCCGGATTGTGCTCCAGCGCAGTCCCCTATAAAAAACGGACATACGCACCAGAAGTCACACCACCCCCATGTGACTCATCTAGAAACCGGACAGAGTAGCCCAGCCGGGTACACCATGTCCTATATCCGGCGGGGTATATCGGACAACAGGGCACAGGTGTGACCAGCTGCCTACCCTAAACGAGCGAATAGGGTAGTGACTGGCCAGCCTGGTGAATGTCTAAGGGGTTGGGGAAGGCTTAGGCAATGCAGCCTGCCAGGGGCACGCTAAGGCCACAGAATGTGCCGACCTAGGCCAGGGTATAGGCCAGGGGTGGTTAGGCGCTTAGAGCTAGCCAGGGCAGGGCAGCAATGCATATGTGTAGGGGCCGCAATAGGGTCTAGGCAGGCATAAGTATGGCTTACACGGGGGT
>JACCDR011825231.1_pt1 | contig 19863 bp, 19 predicted proteins | sample 7446431 | NCBI WGS metagenome assembly JACCDR01 (sample SAMN15323443, study PRJNA562643) | freshwater metagenome | isolation source: river surface water | place: USA:Blue River Watershed | collected 2017-08-17 | reverse complement strand
TACTTAACCTCGTCAAGAGAACCTCCTAAGCCTAAAGTAATCCCCGGAACTATCGCTTATCAGGAGCATGAATAATGATTGGACTTAAAGCCTACGCCCTTCAGTCTGCTATTGAGTTGGCTGAGTACGACCTTACAGGTATGACCACAGCCGAGGATGTGCTTGGTGTAGCCAAGGCTATGTATGACTTCCTCCGTGAAGGTGAGACCTCTGATACTGCTAATGTAATTCAACTAATGCCGAAAGGAGTTAACTAATGTGGACTGGTCTTATCCTAGCCTGTAGTTTACAGGATGCTAACCTCTGTATTGCTGCCTCCTCTATGCAGGCTTACCTTACTGAGGAAGAATGTGAAGCTTCCTTTGTTGAAGGTATTGACTTTGTGACTATGTCCTATCCAGGATTCACAATTGTGGAAGGTCCTAAGTGTTATCAGTGGGACTACGTAGCACCACCTAATGTTTAACCAAAAGAAAAGGGGGGCCTAAAAAGCTCCCCTTAATTACATTCTTTAAGAGTCTTAGTACTACACTACCCCGTGACGGATGACCTGGGCCCCTGACAGGGTGTAGAAGTCCTCACAGCCCGCCGCGCAGCACCCCGTTGATCAGCGCGCGCTCTGCCGTCGTCGGGATGAAAACCCCGGCAATTAAGGCGCGAGGACACCAGTCAAGATGGCCCTCTGCACGGTGGACGGGATGAAGCTTCCAGCGGCAGCCTTGTAAATCCGTCCATCCATCCGTGCGCTGCCGCCCAAGCCGACACCGAGCCTGGTGCGGAGAGACGCCGTGTTCGACGTGTTTCCCGACCCCGCCAGCGTCCCATTCAGCACATCCGCGCCGCCGTTGATGTAGCCCTTGAAGGCACCAGCGCCGCCGGTAGCCCAATCGACGCTTACCAGCACGGTGTAATCGACGCCAGTCGTGATCAGCCCGGCAGTGCTGTCCTTGAAGCCGAGAGACCCGCCATCGGCCCGGTAGGCGAGCGCGCGAAGCGCCCCGGTTGACGTGATGGAGAGCTGGAACCTGTCACTGGTGGCCGTCACGCCCTGACCAAAGGCGAGGAGAACGCGGTCGGCACTCAGGGTATCGAGCCGAAAGCTGCAAGCCAAAAAGCCAGCGCCAACGTTCTGGAAGAGACTGGCCGCGCCGCCGCTTTCGCCGTTCATTTCGTCATTCGATCCGTCGAAAGCGGCATAGGTGGTTTGCCAGACGGGGCGGCTTGCGAGGGTCGCCTGCGACCATGTTGCGGTCGCCAGCCCACCGACTGCCCTTGCGGTCGCGGTGTAGATCGGGTCGGTCGCCTCGCATGGGTCGGACGTGCCTGACGTTTCAAAGACCGTGGACGCATCCGAGAAATCCCAGAATGCCCCCGTGCTGGCCTCAATGATTGCCTCGGCCTCTGGCACGAGGTTGGCCGGATCGTTCAACCTGTTTAGCTTCGTGATGAAGCTGGACGCGAGTTCGCTATCCGCGAGGAAGTCGTAGGCCGACGATTGCAGATCGTTGATCGCGGAACGGATCGCCGCGCGCGTCAAAAGCGTATCGTAGTGGCCCGCCCCGTAGTAATGGTCGATGATGCTTTCCAGCCGGGAATAGACGGTTGCCGCGCTTTCGGTGCCGTCGAAATCTGTAGTGATGTTTGCCATGTTAAAACTCCTTAAGGTTCAATGACGGCGCGAACCGCGTTCGATGTGACGAGGCCACCTGTTGCGGTGGCCGGGTGAAGGTTGCTGCTATCCATGAGCGCGCCGGGTTCCCCAAAGGCGTAGGCGTCAGGGTCCGGCCCCCAGGATGTCTGGAGGTTCAGGAACCCGAACTCGCCAGCGAGAGCCTTGATGCGAACAGCTTCGGCGTAGTCCGTCATCGGGAAGGTTGTCGGGCTGCCCGTGCTGCGTTCCGCAGGCATGATCCACAGGCGTTCAATCGAGAAATCCTCTGCCTTGATCGCCGCCATAAGGTTTTCGGCGTTGCTCGCCACAACCGATGGGATTGTCCCGCTACTGGCATCATTCGTGCCCAAGAGGATTCCGACGAACTGCGCTCCCAGCGTGGTTAAGTGTCCCGCCCATTCCACCAGATCAACAGCCGCCCATTGCGACGAGTTGGACCCGCTGGCCCCCAGCTTGTGAACGACGACGCCCGAAGTCGCTGACTTGAGGTTCACCCCCGCGAGGCGGATTGTCCCGCTGGCCCGCCGCAGCCGAAGGGTTGCCGCCGTGCCCGGCACGTTCGACAGCGCCACAGCCTCACAGACGCCATCCGTTCCAGTGACGTTGATGGCGGTTTCCCAAGACGATCCATCGTTCCATGAATACTCCACAGTCCCGCCCGCTGCTGTGCCGACGAAGAACAGGTCGACGGCGTTGTGCCCCGCAGGCACGGTAAAGCGCACATAGGCATTTGCCGCCGATGTCTCGGCATAGCCGATGGAAGGCGCGGCCGTGCCGCCCGGCTGCCCGCCGTTGTCGCTGGACCATGCGCCGTCAAAAACCGGGTTGGACACCAGATCGCCCCGCGCGCAGCCCGCGCCGCCGCCAGACGGCTGCGTCCCCGGATCAACCCATGTTCCTGACGACGTGCCGAACCATTGGAAGCCGACATAGCCGATCCCGGCGTTGCCGTAGGTCTCTTGCATGGCGAGGGTGAACTGTCGCAGCCAATAGCTGTCGCCCTGTATCCAGCTATCCCCAGCGAAGGCGAGGATGACTTGCCCGGAACCGATGTCTGCAAGCCGTTCGCTGACAAGAGTTGGCAAGTCTTCGCGCCAGACGCCTGCGCGGTTCCATGTCCCGGTTGCAAGGAAGTCGTTGGACTTCATCGGGATCGCATCGCGCCAGATGCCACTCGTGTCCCATGTGCCTGTCGAAAGGAAGTCCTCGTTCCAGTAGGCTTCTAGGGCTATACCACTAAGATTGATTCTGTCAGGCAGTGCCCCTGTCCAGCCACTATCACCAAGGAACTTATATTGCATATCATTAAGAGAGCCTGTATAGCCAAGTGCTCTTAGTGCAGCAAACTCTGCATCCTGAGTCATGGTAGGATAGATTCTCATGCCCATGTTCCCTTACTAGTGCTACTACCTAGGTAGTTTACGATGACATAGCTACCAGCCCTTACCACAGCAGAAGCAGCAGTGACCAGTGCGATGTTAGGATTAAAGCTACCAGCAGTAGCTACGTTAAACATTCCTCTTACCACCAGAGCCAGGCCAGTACCTGTGGCAGCAGTGACTGCACTCGCAGCAGTAGAGGAAGCAGAGAAGAAACCACCACTAATGTTACCTACAGTAGACATGGGAGTGGATGTATCACCACCAATAGCGTAACCTCTAGAGCTATTAATAGTAGCAGTACCACCAATAAGGAACTGAGCATTACCTGAGGTAGCAGACATGGTGTCTATGTTAGCCCATACCTCATAAGCATACCTACCTAGAGCTAGAGATACACCTACACCGAAGAGACTCTGAGCAGAAGTAGTAGAGGTAAGAGTTCTATCAGTGCTCAGGCTATAGAAGAAAGTAGGACTAGTCCAAGTACCATCTGCTCTTAGGTAGTTCTCTTCCCCACCTCCACTAAGAGGAGCTAAGCCATTCTGAGAAGCATCAAAGACTTCCTTGTCAGTGATGTCATCCCAAGCCACAAGGCCCACAGAGCCAGACTCTAGCTTCTGTAGTCTCCTCATAGCAGGAGGAGGGACTCTAAGCTTACCTCTATTGTTAGGCATCTTTCTTCTTATCCGGGCCGTGGAGCCAACCAGCAGCAAAGGTAACAAGAGCCACAATACCTGCCTCTACAGGAACAGAGAGCATGTCCCCTACACCTGGAAAGTAAAGGTTAATCACTGTGATGGCAAAGGTGGTGATGGCACCAGTAAGCCCTACAGTGTTCATCTGACGGGTAGGTTTAAGGGAGGGTTGAGTCATCTCTAATATCCTCTACTTGTTCTTTCAGGGTTGTCAGTTTCTCATTAAGCACAGCCACACCGATACTCAACTCATAGGTGGTGTAGGTATTCCAAGCAAGGAGAGCTACCAAGACAGTCTGGATAATACGATTAAGATCAGGGTTCATTTCAGAAACAAAGCTCTCTCTTCCATTCGTCTGTTAGTCAGTCCTCTAAGAACCTTTCCAGCTTGTCTATTCCATCTAAGGAGTTGATCTGCTGCTCCATCGTAGTCACCTGAGTTAAGGAGTCTGAGTAAAGTGCTTCCAGAGAAATTCGTCTCCCCAAGATTATAGACAAAAGAAGCAAGAGCATCATATTGGTTTTGCTTAAGCGGAACCTTGACATGTTTAGCCAGAGCCTCTTCGACCCAGGCCAAGTCCCCCTTAAGCAACTCCTCAGCCTTCTCTGCTGTGATACTCATACCCTTCTTGGCTGTCTTAGTGTGACCATACCCAATAGTCCAGACATCGTTAGGAGTGGGTAGATAGGCTATGAGTCTTAGTCCCTCCCACTTCTTGATAATCTCCAGACCTTCTCTACCGATACCCACTTTAGTTACCTCCTTAGGTTTAGTGAATAGACTCTTAATAAATTCCCAAAGCACTTAGCTCCTCCTTCGTAAAGCCACCTCTGGTAAGAACTTCGATAGCTCTGTTACGCTGATCCTTCACTGTCTGGCTGGAAGCACCTTGTCCCTGAGTTCTAGTAGGTCTAGCCTGTGGCCTCACAGACTGCATAGGAGCCTCACTGGTGGGCCTTGCCTGTGGTCTGGTAGGGGGACTAAGAGGCTGAGTCTCCTGCCGTGCTAGGGGCCTTACAGAGGCGCTTGGGGCCAACAGGCCCGGAGCCACGGTGATACCACCGCCACTGAAGGAGAGAGGCTCACCTTGCTCAAAGGCAAGGATAGCAGAAGCTAGCTCTTCGTTAGAGACATTCCTGAAGCCATGCCACTCTGCTCTAAGGGCGGTCATCTTCTCCTCAATAGTGTTAGCACCACGAAGTCTTTCAGCAACCTTATGAGCAAACATGGCATCCTGGACTTCAGGAGTAAAGACAGTATCCATGCTAAGTCCCATATCTCTAGCAGTAGCTTCTAGAGTAGAGCCTACAAACTGATACCTACCCATTGGGGTAGCCTTATACCCCAACTGTCCAACAGACCAGTTACCATACTCCCCATCAGCAAACTCGATAAGCTGACCAATGGTCATGTTACTGACACGTGTTCCAGCAAAGGCCCCACCTTCTCTATTCGAGTGAGAGTATAGGGTATCGTAATCTCCTGCTCCTTCAGTCCTGTCGATAAGAGCAACGAGACCACCAGAGGTAGGACTAGACTGAGATTGACTCATGCCACCACCGGGAGAAGGTTCACCTCCCGCACCCTGAACAGTGGCAGGATTGTTGACAAGGTAGGCATCAACAACAGTAGGACCAATGCTCTGTAGGTTAGACAGGCTCTGGACTTTAGTGTTGAAGGTTTGAAGAACAGGAATATCAGCAGCAAGACTTGCTACGTTAAGCATATCATCCAGAGCCTGTGCCCTAGTGCCTGCATCAAGACCTCTACTATCTAGGATAGCATTGATAGCTGCTTCATCTATAGCGACACCAAGAGTTCCATCTTCATTCTGAACTAGGACTGCTCCGGGGTAGGAGTTAAGTTCATTACGGACTTGTTGAACAGTCATGTTCAGGTCAGACATAAGCCTGATAGAGATGTCATTAGCAAAAGCAGGATCACTAGAGGCTTGCTCTTCGATAGCAGCGGCATTGTTGATGACTCTGCCATTCCACATATCAAGAGGGAGGAACCTGTCAGTCCCTTGAGTTCTGTTCACAGACTCAAACATAATGAGTAGAGAGTTTTGAAGTGTGTGTCCAGTAGCTTGGCCAGTCGCAAGAGTGGCTTCAGCAGCGACAAGGTTCTGTCTAGCCTCTTCAGTAGACATATCCTGCACTCTGGAGACTACATCTTCAGGAGCGACATCGGCACCGAAAGAAGTAAGGATATACCTACCAATCCTATCGTTGAGACCCAACCCCTCCATTGCTGTAAGAATCTGAGTTGAGAGTTCAGGTGCAATATCATTCAGGACTAGAGCGTTAGCAAGGGCAGGATCATTAGCTCTAATATCTCGAATAACCCTAGACTGTTCAAGAGCATTCTCATTAGTCAGGACAGCCGAAGCATCCTCAAAGCCCACTCTTCCAGCAGCAATAAGGGAGTCCAGAGGAGCAAGGACTTCATTATACCACTGTTCATCAGCGGGGCGAAGAAGGCTAGGTTCAATGTTAGGGTTCTGAGCTAGAGTATCTCTAAGCCCACGCTGGATAGCAGAACGGTACTGGATCAAGAAGGGAACAAAGTTGTTCTGGTTGATGACATTAGACGAGAAGCCCATCTGAGCAGCAAGAGCCTCATCAAGATAAGCTTGACCACCGGGGTCTTCACGCATCTGAGTGACGATGTCTCTGATGTCAATGAAGGCACTATCAACAATGTTCTCAGCACTTGGCTTGAAAGCATTCCAGTAGTTAGTAGAGACTGTGCTACGAATATTCTCTGTAGCAGTAAGAGCATTACTCTCTCTAGTGATACGTTCAAGCTCCGCCTGCATACCAAGTTCAGCTTGATAAGCTTGCGTCAGTTGGTTATCATAAACAGCTTGATCGTAGGTCCCATCCGGTCTACGAGCAGCAGCAAGGGCAGCCACGTTAGCAGCTTGACCTAGAGGATTGGTGGTGATGAACTCATTAATTGCCGTGGTAAGAGCATCAGTCCCTTGCTGGGTTCTATTCAGAGTGGTAGTGACACCAGCAGACTCAAGAATACCAGAAGCTTGAGACTCAAACTCAGGGTAGGTAGCAATGAACTGAGCACCGAAGCCTCTTAGGTTCTCTTGGTAACTGGGGTTCTCAGGGTCAAGCCTGATACCAGCCTGCTCTTGAGCCTGTCTCCAAGCCTGAGAGAATCTCTCATCAGCAGTAGGTTCTCTAGGGGTAAGGTCAGGTGCAGTGGCTTGACCAAAGAAATCAAGCAAGGCACCAGCAGCACCGAAGTAAGACCCACCTTGGTTAGTAGGTCTCTCGTAGGAGGCGGCACCTCCACTGAGCATAGGAGCTAGAGTCTCAGCCATTATTGGTCTCCCTGTACATTACGATACATTCTCTCTGCTGCCCTCATAGTGGCTTCATCAATCTGTGAGTTAAAGTCTCTATCCATGAATCTTTCAATTCGTTCTGCTTGACCTGGATTAACAGAAGCAATAGCAGCCTTCATAGTAGCTAGGCTATTAGTAAGCTGAATGAATGCTTCAGTGTCTCCAGACTCCAAGGCTCTGATAGCTTGAGTGGTAAGGACATCCCATCTACGAGCTTGTCTACGTTCCCACTGAGTATCACCATAGGCCATGGTATCAAGGGTTCTGGTCTCTACAATGTCCTGAAGAGGGATACCCATGGCAGCAGCCACAGTTTCCCATTCAGATACATCATCATCTACCACTCCACCGCCAGTCCTTGAGTAGAAGTTACCCAACACCCAAGAAGTGTAGATGTCATGAGCCATGTTGTAGGACTTGAAGCCTCTGGCAAGGAGGTTAAGGTCTGCCTTGGCAAGCTCCCAGTGCCCCGCTGACAGGCTTCTAGCGAAGTTGATGAGGTGCTGTATGTCAGTAACGACCCCCTGCCCTGACGGCCCTCCTAGAGCCTCTACAAGGCCACTGGTGAGGAAGCTACGAATGGTCTGAGTGATGCCTTCACCCCAACCAATACGAGTAGACACAGCAGTCTCAGCGTCACCAAGGACAGAACTAAGAGCTTGGTCCAGTAGACCGAACCTTACCACATCCCAGTGTTCAGGATTAACTTCTGCTCCGTACTTGTAGTAGACTCTATCAGCCACCCACCCTGCGGTAGGGACAGCAGCAGCACCGAAGAGAGCGACATGCACCACTGCAAGCCTAGCTCTCTCAGCCTTACTGAGGACAGCTTTACCACCAAGGCTACCAGCAAAGATAGCCTCAGTCATACGCCACTGATAGGACAGGAACTGAGTCATAGGGATAGACTGGAAGGGGCCACGAGAAGCATAGGTCATAGCTTGAGTAAGCTTGTCCTGCTGTAGGGCAATCCACCTACGTCCATTCTGACTATTGGCAGGGCCAACGTTCTTGGCAGTCCATTCCATATAAGCAGTAAGGTGTGCAGTGATACGAGCTACAAGCTCACCCTCATTGAAGAAGAACCTACCTGCTTCACGAACCTTCTGGAACCCACCAGTAAGAGCAATATCTTCACCAAGCTCAGCAACAGACAGACCAGTGATAAGTCTACCATCCTGCTTAAGCATCATCAGAGCTTCAGTGAATTGTTCAGGAGTAAGCCCAGTGATAGGCTGGAGCCATCTACCCCACTGAGCCATGACCTCAGGCTTACCATTGTAGAGTAGGTAACGAGCAGGGCCATAGAGTGCAGCAGCCCTGGAGCCATGCACAGGAGAGATAGCCATAGTGTTGATGACCTGAGAAGCCTGAAGCAGGTACTGGTCCCAAGCGAAGAAGCCCATGATCTTGTCAAACATATAGCCTTGAGCCACAGTAAGAGGATCGGTGCTGTAGCGATCAGCCCAGTTGACAGCCTTAGACCAGCCCTTCTTGTAGGCAAAGTCTCCAAACTCACTCTTGATGTAGTTCCAAGCTCTTTGAGTAGGAGTCTCAGTGTTCATACGCCAGATGATCTTCTGTGCTTCAAGAAGAAGCTTCTTACCTTGAGCAGTAGAAGGATCAATCAGTTGAGTAAGAGCATGAACCTTACCCTTAAGAGTCATACCCTGAAGAGACTGAAGTGCTTTCTTATCTCTAAGGACATGAGAGCCAATGTTCTTGGCAGCAGCCTTCTCAATACGAATGATACTCTTAAGCAAACCAGACACAGCAGCACTAAGGTAGGTGGCTTCGGTCTTGGCTGCCACACTACGAAGAACAGAACGTTCAAGAGACTCGATAGAGCCTACAGTTCTGACAGGATCGCCACCGTACTGAATAAGTGGCTTATCTCTACGACCAAGACGACGAGGAGCAGATACCCTGAAGGTATCTCCGGGATTGATACCCGGAAGGTAGGTCTTGGTAAGGTCTCCGATAGGAGCACCATCAGCAGCTTGAGAGAACTCTCTACGAGGATCAAGCATCTCATCTTTGAAGAACTCAATAAGATCATCCATAGATTGGATATGGACATTCCATTCAGTGTTCTCATCGAGAAGTCTACGGAAGTCTGCATCTTCAGCATAGCCACGCAGAGCCTCGTAGGTCTCATCAAGTGTACGCTTAGTAGGACCAAGCTTACTGTTAATCCAAGACACAATAGTATTCAGTTGACGAACAGCAGAGTTAGCTTCGTCTTCTAGTCTAACTGCCATAGCAGTCTTGGGAGTAGCAGAGATACTGGTGCCATCAGCCAAGCTGAGAGAGTGTTCCTGCTTGACAAAGAACTTGGCCCCCACGTTGATACGAGGACCACCGGGGTTATAAGGCATAACATCAGAGTGGTAGAGCCTACGAGCACGGGGCTTCTTGGTAGCGACATAAAGAACTTCATCCCCTCCAGACAATCTGAAGAAGTCGTTAGCCATCTGATAGACGTTAACCTTGTCGTTAAGTCTGGAGACAGTGGTAAGTTCTTTAGTATCTAGGTTATAGACAGCAGCACCAGGATTAGCGTTGTCTACCTTGGTGACTAAGTTGTTGGTTCCTTCAATGTCTAGAACAGACACACCTCTATTAACTGCATCCTTGAACCTAACGTCAGCCTTGACAGCCCAGTCTACGAAGCTGAGATTAACCTGAGCATTATAGTAGTCTACTTCCTGAGGAGTAGCATCTCTGCCATTCAGTTCAAAGAATCTTTGCTTAAACTCGTCAACAGAATAGTCAGTCCTTCGTCCAGCATCACGACCAGACTGAAGATCGTCATAGACTTTACCCACAGCAGCGACGTTACGTCTGCCAACCTTCTTCTTGAGGGCAGTAATCTCCTTGTTAAGAGAATCAATAAGGACATGTCTACCTGCTTCAGTCTGCTTAAGCAGTGCATTAAGTCTGGTATCAGTCTGAGCTAGGGGGGAACCGAACCTAGCAAAGACACCAGTACCTAGCTCATCTACGTTGGTGGTGGTAAAAAGTCGTAGATCATTAAGGGATAGCCCACCATTAGGTTGTATAGCCAAAGGGCTTGTAAGCTTAACTCTGTAAGCATTCTCACCCACCTCCACAACATTGCCACCAAGTCTAGAGGCGACTGCGTTAGCGCTAGAAAGTCTAGTAAAATCTAGACCCTTTTTGGTTCCTACCCACACAGTCATAAAGACGTTCTCAAAGTAATCAGCATTTATATCAATGTCGATTACTTCTCTAAGACCAGCCTCCTCAGATAGTTTGATTTTGTAGTCACGAAGACGAACTAGAGCAGCATCATCAATCGCTTGACCAGCGTTAGTTCTAAGAACTTGCTGGAGATACGGGGACACCTCCTCAAGGTTACGTAGAGCAACATGTTCAGGAGCCGTAAGGATAGAGGCCCTACGGTTACCGGGGGTAAGAATACCAACCTCACGGTTGACAGGATTGACACCAGAGGTAGGATTGTCTACTCTGGCTGCTTGAGTAAGGATAGGCTGAATAGTCTCAGCATCTGCTCCAGTTCTAGCCAGAAGAGTAGCAGGATCAGAGGAAACCTCAGCAAGAGCTTGAGCAGTAGCCTTCCCCGTTCTAGATGCAGGACGAAGCATGGCACCGAAGGCAGGAGCCACCACAGTAGCAGTATCGAAGACTGCCCACAGTCTCTGCTCAAGGGCGTCTACACCTTCCCCACCTTCAGGCAGGACATCCAGCATATCCAAGACGTAGTTGTTATTGACTTCAGTAAGCCAACCTTGGTCAGCCACCTCAGTGATAAGACTACGAACCTGAGAAGAGAACTCCTCGTCAGACAGGTTAGAGCTAAGCAGTTGGGTAATCTGAGCAGCAGTCCTGACTCTGGCTTCTACTGCAAAGTTAGTGGCGACAGGTACAGCCACCATACTATCCACAAAGTCAAGGATAGTCTTAGGCCAAGAGCGCTCACCTTGTTGGGTAGCAATCTCTTGGGTGATGTCGTTGAGGAGACTAACCTTACGGAGCCTATCGAGCATAGAGCTTCGAGCCAAGTCGTTATCAGAAGACATGACTTGAGCCACTAGGGCAGGGTCAACCAGAGAGCCAATGAAGGGGTTCTGAGCGTAGTACTGACTAAGCTGAACAGCAGCCTCTTCAGTTGTCATACCTTCTTCAAAGGATTGGTCTAGCCTACGCTCCATTCGGGTCCACTGATTAGCGGTACCCTGCTGTTGGGCAGCCTGTTGGAGCCTAGGCATCTGACCTTCAGCATTAGCTTGGTCTACATCCTCAGGAGTAATACCAAGCAAGACAGGTAGGGTATACCTGCTACGCTCAAAGTTCTGCACACGAGGCTGGCTCCGGGCCGGAAGACTGGACTGGTACTCCCGACTAGGCTCCTGAGTGGGTAGGGCTGAAGTGTATTCTACCATTACTGAGGACCAAACATCGGGGTAGCGTAAGTGCTACCCATAGGGGTATAGGGTCTAGCTACAGGACGGACAGAAGGAATAGGGGCAGCGTTAGGTGCAGGCTGAGAACCACCAAAGCTAATGGTAGCTCCTCTATCCCTGCCGTAGCCATAGGCTGCACCACCCAATTGAGCCAGACCACCAAACATGTTAGCGTTACGGTTAGCTCTGTTAATCCCGCCGCTAAGGCCACTCATTTGACTGGAGAAGCCAAGGTCAGCACCAAGCTGACTAGAGAGTCCACCGATACCACCAGCCACTCCTGAGCCAAATCCTGCACCCCCACCAGCAGCAGAGGCAAGGCTAGAGGCTCTGGCAATCTGCATCTCACGGATAGCCCTACGTCTGTTGTAGCGGTTCTGTAGAGCCTCCTGCTTGGCGGTAAGGTCAGCAGCCCTGTTCTGTTGTTGGACAGAAGCTACAGTACCAGCCACGGAGGCGGCAGCACCGATAGCCATAAGGATTGGAAGGAAGGGCATGTCTTCTCCTAGACAGACGGATTCTTGGCAGCAACAACTTCCCAACCAAGAAGGTGGAAGTCGTAGCCTTGAGAGGCATCGAACCTTAGTCTCATACTTCTACCTCTACCTCTTACTCTGGTCCTTGAAGTAACTACAGTCTCAGGGTAGTCAAAGTCTGTAAGGTCAGACTCATTAATCAAGACAGGGTACTTAAGCTTATAGATTTCTTGAGAGGTAGAAGGACTGAAGCTGAAGTCCCAATAAGCAGACATTAGACAAGAACTAGGTCTGATAGCAGTTTGGTCTACGTTAAACCCTTCTTCAGTCACCATAAGATAGCTGGTAACATAGGGAGAGTTCTTGAAGGTGGTAAGGTCTCCCATGAAGTCATAGCCTGCTTCAGCATAGGACTCGTAGTGAGTAACACCCCAGTCAAGGAAGTCAGTGCCAATAAACTCAGCAAAGCTGATACCGTTGGTAGAGGTTCTGACAAGCACTTTCATGGCAGAGCAGGCTTCGTAAGGAACAGTGTTCTCCTTGAAGAACATTCCTACCACGGAAGCAGTGTTGTTGCTCCAAGTCCAAGGGTAGAAGGCAGTAAAGACTTCGTCAAAGATAAGAGCATTAGTGAACTTGGTGGTAACAGACTCAGCAGCGGTAGAGTAAGCCCACATCACACGTTTGTTCAGGACATCATAGAAGCCTCTAGCGTCTCTACGTTGAGCTTCAGTGAGATTACGCCAGAAGGTCTGGATAGTGGACTGAGAGATGTTCTGCTCTACAATAGTTCCAATCTGATCGTTAAGGACAAGGGTATGGATACCATGGTTAGACCACCAATAGGGTCTACCATCAGCAGAGACAAAGCTCTCCTTGTAACGAAGACCAACCTCAGTCAGCTTGGAGACTGAATACTCTGTAGCTCTGAACACATCGTCCACACCGGAGATAGACCAGACACCGTTCTCAGCAAAGACGTAGAGCACTGGGCCGAAGACATGAAGCTTCTTGATATTGTAGGCTTCAGGAATAGAGATGAAACCACCGTCAGTATCGAGTAGGTCAGAGAACTCTTCAGAGGTAGGATCATTGATCTGGTAGCACTTACCGATGTCTTCCTCGTTGTCAAGGATCAACTGAGAGAAATAGATACGGGAGCCTACACCCTTCTTGGTGGTGTTAAGACCAGAATAGAATACTCTAGAAGCATACTCGGCTACAGTAGAGAATCTCTTGGTAAGGGTGTAGCTAGAAGCTCCAGAGGTAGAAGACTCAGTAGCTCTATCCTTATCGAAGATGGAGTAGATGAAGTGTCCATTGGCAGTCAGGCTGTTACCTGAGTAGACTTCATCAAACTCAGTAACACTGAAGTTACCAGAAGAATCCTTACCTGCATACCAAGGATGAGTAAGGGGAGGCCAAGCAGTCTTGGCAGCGATGTAGGTGGTTCTAGCAGCAGAACCGTTAGTGGTAATCCACCCTGCATTCTTGGTATCGTACTTACGATTATCAGACACAGAAGCAGAGGCAAGCTCTACAGAGTAATCGTCTCCTGCCTTACCAATCCACTCGAAGTCACGTTCTTCAAGAGCAATCTCTGCAATGGTAAAGGCACCGCTGGTGACATCTCTGTCAATCACGATAGCGTCAATACCAGGAGAGACTACAACAAGCCTGCCGTTAGTGGTGCAGAAGTCACAGAAGAAGTTCTCTGCACCAGCAGAGCCACTCTGTTCATAGCTGGTAAGGTCCACTACATAAGGAGTGACATCAGAGCTACTGGTAGGGATACGATTAGTAGAGACAGTCTCACTATCAAGTGAGTAGAAGATAAGATCAGAGCCTACCTGAACAACTACGAAGCTGGTAGCAGGGTCTCCACCAACGTTGTTCCACACGTAGGTCTGGATAAGGTCAGCATCAACTACAGTGAAAGCATCAGTGATGTAGTTCTCTTCAAATTGAAGGCTAAGCCTACGACGACGAGAGCCGTCCCTCTCAAGGGTGCAGTTCAGTTCATCAATACTAGCATCCTTCGGGAAGGTCAGAGGGCCAGCCTCTGTGATCAACCCCTTTACGAAGGTGTTAGTTACTGTTTGAAGCAGATTCTGCGGCACGAACTCTCTCCGAGTAGGTCTTGATTCTGGACTCTCGTCTCATCTGGTGGTTGTCACAGTGATGGACAAGATGTTCTAAAGCTTTAGTCTCTGAAGAAAACTTACCTACGAGATTAGGATGGAGGACGCCCTCTGATGCAACAATCTCGTAGAAAGAGTAGCCGTCTTTAGATTTCCTGATAGTAAAGGTGCAGAGGTAGTTAGGGTGTCTTACTTTAAGGACTGGGCGGTAGTAGTCGTCTTTACTAGCTTCTACCGTAAGTTGACCAACCAGTCGGTTGGGCTGTTCTGAATTTGTCATTCTGAATGTAAACCTTCTGGCGTCTAGCTGCTTGGTCTATCTTGGGAGTGGTCCCACCTTTTAGAATCTCGAAGCACATGCTTCTGGCTTCAGCTTCTAGGTAGGGGAAATACTGTGGACTAAGCTCAGGTAAAAAGTCATCCTCAACCTCGAAGACAGGAAAGACTGAGCCTAGTGCTCTTATCTTGGACTCTTGAAGGGTGGTATCTGTGTCGGAGTCATAGGAGTCACAGATAATGATGTTGTCGTCAAAGGAGGTATAGTAGGTAGGATGCTGATCGTTTCTGATCTTCATAGTTACATCACCTACCAAGTCGAAGTTCTCGGTGATGTCATCATTAAGCTGGAGGAACTCAGCAGGAGAGACAAGCTGTAGTTCTCTCATCTCTGGTGCAGCAAGAGTACCTACGTTATACCAGAGCTTGTTGATGTTCTTGACGTTGTCTGCAAGGCTGAACTGAGTAGGGGTATCTGTGTCAGCAGCAGCAGTGATCTTGAGCAGACGCTCGATAGAGGGAACAAAGCGAGGAGCTACAGTCTCGTAGTAGGTAGAACGAATGATAGAGGCTACCTGAAGAGCCTCTGCACTTGATGCCAAAGAGTTTACATCATCCGAGTCAAGGGCACTCAGGATGTCTTGAGTCATTTGAAGCAGAGACTTCTTGGTAGTCACTCTATTCTCCTGAGAGGGTGGGGGCCACCCCTAAGAGCAGCCCCCTGTTAGGTTAGGGCGTGATGTACTGGATGATCAGCTTGCCTGCACCAGCGGTGAAGACAGCCGTACCGTAGATCAGACCCACGTAGGCAGCAGCCGTACCAATCGTCACAGTACCATTGACCTGAGCACCGTCACACTGGACCACTTCACCGATAGCATCCATAGCCGTAAGGGCGATGGTAGCGTCAATACCGTCAGCGTCGATGGCAGTACCAGCAGCGTTGTACGTACCGATGGTCAGCGTAGCCGAACCACCAGACGTAGCAGCGGTAGTCATGACGAGGTCAGCATTGATAATCAGCGAGTTGGCCGGAATGACCGGATCAAGCGGATCAATGTTGGAGGCGCCGAACGAGGAGCCAAGGGCAGCAAACGAAGGGATGTCGATAACCATGGTGTTAATGACACCACGGACAGTCGTACCCTTGTCTTGCTCAGCGCCTTGATCAGCGAAGGTGAGAACGTAGAGGCCGTCAGAGTTAGTGTAAGACATCTGTTAAGCTCCTTTCTTACACAGAACCAGGGGTGACGACAACAACCATGTTCTCAGGACGATACAGCTTGACACCGTAACGAGCAGTCGTCATATAAGCATGACGCTGACGAGTCGGTTGCCATTCGTAATCAACCTTCGGAGGCTGACGCCAAGCACCAACGAAGGGCGTAACGTTACCAGCAGCCGAGAAGAACAGGTTGGCTTTACCCGTGGTAGACGAGAAGTTGATGTTAGCGTTAGCAGCCGTGGGCAGAGCGCCGTCAGTAACAGTCTTCAGGTAGTTCGACGTATACACGTCAAAGCCGTAGATGTTCTTGACAAACTTCATGCCAGTGGCGATACCATCAGAAACGATACCTTCCCAGCGGGGGTTGTTCGAGACGTTAACAAGGTTGGTAAGAGTGTTAAGGTCATACTCAACCGAGGGGTCAACGATAGCGACAAGGTTCGTATCGGGAACGTTGGCCTTCTTCAGGGCATAACGCGCAAGGGCGAAGTCCTGAATCTGGATACGGCCCGAGCCAGCACCACCAGCCCAGCGATGTTCGACACCATCAATCGAGTTGTTCGAGTTGGCAGAGATACCCGACTCAGGAGCAGCAAGAGTCGTGGTTTCAAAGTGGGCCAGAATGGCACGGTTCTGCTCAGGAACGAACGAGGCGACAAGCTGGTTAGCGTAGAACGCATCCTGCATGGCCTTCTCGGTGATGTAATTACCGGACGACACGTAGTCAGTGATGGTGAACTGGAACTCACCAGTGTCCATCGGACGGAACTGAATCTCAGAATCTTCCGTGTAGTCGTTGACTTGCGCCTGACCAATCGACGGGATGGTGAAGGTATCCCCATCAGGGAAACCATCCAGCATACGCACGTACTGTTGGGCAAACATCTCGTCCCGAAGGATTTCCTTCAGTTCGTTAGACCAAAGCTCCGAGCGGATAAGCTGGGCAGAGGTCGTGGTAGTCATACCAGACATTTGTTACTCCTAGTAAAATCTATCCCCCAACCGCATACGATCCTCAAGCATTTGATTTTGGATAGCGGCTGTGGAATACTGTTTGGGATTCTCTTTACGTAGCTTACTGTAGTAGGCAGCATTACGATCAGAGGGGTTGGCGGTAAACGCTGTGGTATTGAGACTACCCTTCAGAGTACGGTTCTCCTGCTTAGGGGCAGGGTCTCCAATGAGAGTAAGGAAGGCAGAGGGAGACTCAGAAGCAATCTCCTGTAGACGTTCCTTGCTGAGGCCAAGCTCAAGACGTTTAGCTTCGACAGTCTTGGAGGCTTCAGTGCCGAACAGTTCTTCCAGCTTTTTATTAGCGATGGAGAGATTCTGCTTGGCGGTATTCTCACGCTCTCTAGCAGTCAGCGTTTGGTCAATCAGTGCCCGGATACTTGACTCATCGGGAGCAGGCGTGGTGTTCGACTGGTCCGCTTGAGTGGGCTTGGATTGTTTGAACGTATCAAGAAGTTCTTTAGTGTAGTTCTGCTTCTTGAGGTCTTCTTCGATTCCTGCTTTCTCTTTCTTCAGTTGTTCGATGAACTCCTGAGCGGCGAGATAACCTTTGGCTAGGGTGGCGGGGTCTTTCCACTGTTCGCCTTTAACAGCAATCACTTTGGCAAGATAGTCTTCGGTCTGGACTTCTTGGTTAGAGGAGCTTTGGTCTGCTCCAAAATAGTCGGACATTGTCAATCCTTAAGTGTGATAAGTTTGATGATTTCTTTCAGCTTACGATTAGCACCATTGATGTCTGCTTGCTTGTAAGCCCAAGATGGGTTGTTGTAGTCTGGAACTGGAATGTCTTCTAGTTCCCTCTCAAGTAGCTCCCTCAAGTCCTCAAAGGCATTCTTGTAGGAGGCTACCTTCTTCTTCCTGTCATCGTACTCAACAGGGGTGAAGCCTTTAAGCCATCTAGTATCCACTCTTCTGCGTTCTCCTAGGCGGCTTGTTGGGGTAAGACACTACAGGAGGAGGGAGAGGATTACGAGAGGCTCTCTGTCTTGTAGTGCTTCTACCCGTGGTCATGTTTGGAGTCATGTAGGGAGGTCTGTACCTAGTCGTTACAGTAGCTCCTGTGGAGGTGGGAGTCTTCATAGGCCACTCTCTGCTTTGATCTGCATTTCCTCAAGCATGTCAGCTTCGGTATCCTGCATGGAACCCTGAACCTCTGCTTGTTCCTTGACGGCGATATTCTCACCATAGACATCCATCTCCCCAAGTTCATAGGCAAGAATCTCCGCCAGTCTTTTACCTGAGAGGTGGGCACCAATAGAGGGGTCACCCATCTTAAGACCGACAAGCTGATTAATGTTCTGAACTCTGGTAGCCCGTTCTGCGTAGTGTCTGGCACCGACAGGAACGATCTTACCTTTAGCAGTGATGTCTTCTCTGGTGATAGTTTTGAAGACATTAGCACCAGAGGATTCATCCAAGACACGAATAAGGTCTACTTCATCCATGTTCCTACGCCCAGCCTCAAGCATGGCGTTAAGGACAGGCTCGATGAACTCTTTCTCGAACTTGGCTGCCTTGTGTTGGAAGATACGGCTAGAGGCATTCTGGAGAGTCTGGACTTCAAAGGCAGTCTTTTCCCCCGGAGTACGGATACCCATAGCTTGTCTAGGGGCACCAGCCAGTTCTTCCATCTTCTCCTGAAGGTTGGCAATCTGGAAGTCTGCATTGAGTGCAGTAGCATCAGGAACCAGAGGAGCTACGTCGCCTTCTTCACCCATGTAGACACGGGCACCAGGGCCATACTGGAAGTCTTCTACGTCTCCTCTGATCTTCAAGACAGGAAGAGCGATCTGATCAAACACGTCAGCCTTGAGGTTCTCAAGGTGATCGATACGATACTGCAAGCCTACAAGGTTATCCAGAGGACCCATAGCGTAGAGGTTATCAGGACGACTACGCCAGCCAGCATGGTAGATAGGGGTCTCACCCAGCCAGTTAGCAATAGGCTCGTCGTACATGACATAGGCTCTATCTACGATAACAATCTTCCGATTGGTTTTGATCTGACCAGTCTCAGAGTCGTAGATGTCACCATAGAAGGTAAGGGTTTCGACATAGCCAGAGCCGTAGTAAAGCTGAATTGAATTGAAGCCGTCAGCAATAAAGCCATCAGACTTTTCAAATCTGTCATAGAGGCCGACCTGTCTACGATTCTCCATAGCCTTGGAGAAGATTTCCTTGGCAAGAGAGTCTCCACCTTCAGACATCTTGGCAAGCTCACCAAGAGTGATGAGTGCTCTTACGATCTTAGGCGAAGACTCAAAGCTAGATGCGATTGGGTTGAAGACAATATCGTAGGGGCTGATACGGACCACCTTGGGTCCGATATACCGGGGGACGTTAGTTCCGTCAGGAAGCGTAGTATACTCTGCAACATGTTCTACCGTAGCGAAGCAATTACCGAAAAGGATGTAGTCATCCAGCAGTCTGTCAGCTTCAAGTTCAAACTTACTCTGTCTGATCTTGTTGTCCATATAGGCTTGGATAACTTGCTTCTTGAGGGTGGTATCAGAAGCTTTGTCAGAAGCCTCCCAGCGCATCCACTTGCTGTTAGGGAAGAGAGCAGCGTAGTAGTTGGCTTTAAGGTTGTCGTAGATTTGAGTAAGCTTGGGGGTGGTGGTAGAGTTGGACCAAGGAAGCTTGTTATTGGAGGTAGTTCTTGTATCCGTAGCAAAGACAAAGTTACGGAGTTCTTTCTTCTCTTCCACCCACGTATTACGGAAGGTAGACCACTCAGTCCAGCGTTGACCAATCTCTGAAGCCAGAGTGTCTGGACGAACCAGAGTAGTTACGTCTAGGACTTTACCTGCCACTACAGTCGGCCTCCGAAACGAGCATTGATCGGTATGATGTTAGAATTAAGAGGGGATGCGAAACGTTGAGAAGGTTTGACAAGGCCCTCGATAGCTGTAGCCAGAGCATCTTTTACGTCATCATGCGGAGGATTCCTGCTAATCAGTTCTTCTTCAAGAATCTGAACATTACCACCCTTGTAGTGGAGAACTTGAAGGTTCTCATACTTGGGGGTAAGCAGGGCCTCCAGCCTTTCTTCTTTAGTGCCTTCATGGCGGTTGGGTTTGACTTCTTCGATGGAACAAGAGATACCATTAGGGACGAAGTAGTCTTGCTTAAGGGATTTGATGATAGCTTGTTGAGCAGCACTAGCCTCTGC
>JACCDR012311701.1_pt1 | contig 19869 bp, 45 predicted proteins | sample 7446431 | NCBI WGS metagenome assembly JACCDR01 (sample SAMN15323443, study PRJNA562643) | freshwater metagenome | isolation source: river surface water | place: USA:Blue River Watershed | collected 2017-08-17 | reverse complement strand
TTCTACACTCCGAGGGTGTAAGATGTTGAGAACACAACGCCACGATCAAGGCTGTTAACTTCTTCCAGTGCCCAATCTTTCTTGCGAAATATGATTTTCTTTTCTTGCTCTAAGATTAGCCAGGCTTGGGCTTCATCGTTGGCGATTATACAGATTTGTTCAACCTCTCCCCACGATTCGCCGCCGTTATGGGACCCGAAAGTAAAAAGTTTCATGCTGCCACCTCTTCTGAGATCCCATCGTTAACGATGCGGGCAATAACACCGGAGATTAGACCTGCGGCTATCGGGTGGCTTTTGGCATTGATAATGCGTTTCCCATTGATGCGGATCAGGTAGCTAACTTGAAAGAATCCCAGCGCTGTGCGAGAAACCGAAATTTCGATACCGTCGCCGCTGTGATCATCCTTATGGCGGAAATTGATCAATGTCTCCGCGTCAAAACGGGAAAAGTCGGTTACGATGTGCGGGTTAACAGCTGACAGAAAGAAAAATTTATTTGCTTGTTCCATTTTGGAGCCTCATTAGGTTTTGTGTTTCATCTGTTGATAGCCCGTATTCTACAACGAGCTATCCGCCGATGTCAACGCTTAATTGTAACTTTATCCGCCTCTTTGAAGTAGGCGCGGATCTGTCCTGGCAACAATCGTAAATCGGCTTGCAGGTGTGACAGACGATAGGACCGCCCGGCGGTTAAAACATGCTGCCCACATCCATTACCAATTACAATGTTTACCGTGCAAACTAACAGTGAGGCTCTCATGATGCCACCTTTGAGCGAGGGTCATTAGTCACAAGATAGGCAAATCGGTAACCTGTGGAGATCTCCACCCGGCGCACCTCTTTCAATTCATAGCCTAATTGCCCGAGCTTGAATAAAGGTGTTTCTACACCACGATTAACAGATTGCTCCCGGCGATAAGGGGATGTCAAAACAACCGGACCGAAAGAGTTAAGATAGCCGTTGACGGCTGCATCCTCTGATCCACCACTAACCAGCCATGCACAGTATTTGCTGATACTATTGCCGTTGATGTCGCGGCCAAAATCGAAAGTTTCCAGGACGATAAACAGATCACCATCTTGGAACGCTTCAACGTTCTGCATTGCGGATACGGCATCTTTAAGGGTATGCTTGATATTTAACATTTTCATAGTGTGTGTACCTTTTAAAGGTTGATTTCGTTTGTCTGTAGGCCCTATTATGCAGGACCTACAAACCAGCGTCAATCAATTTAATTCTAAACGCTGCATTTTGTCTTTAAAACTGTCGTCTGCGTCTTGCAGGTTTTGCAAGTAAACTTCTTTCGGAGATAAACCGACCCATTGACCAGGTAACACACGATAACAACCTGCAATCAAAAACTTGTTGCGATCGTCGGGTACTAATGTTACCTCCTCGGGGTAACGCTGGTTAAGGATGGTTACACAGTCCGCCGCATCCCGGCGATATTCGCTGGCGGTGCCTGCGTAGACCTCTTCATAAGCAGTTTCACATTTTTCTGCGTTGTTGCTGTCTACGGTGCAAAGGAATGAAGCAAGTACGATAGTTGCGATCATGATGTTTTACCTTTATCGGTTGTTGGTTGATTACTTTCGCTTGTCTATGCCGGGTATTATGAACCCGGCAGAAACCAACGTCAAGCAGTTTTTAAGTATAACTTAGTACCTTTCGGCAAGCGCTTCCCGTAACCTTCCCGATCACGCAATCTTTTTCTTGCGTCTTTTTCGTCGTAGCCAAAAACTTTAAGAGGCCCGGCTAGGCCCGGTATGCTGGCAAGATAGTTTTTCATGTTAGATTCCCCAACGGCGGAAAGTGGATGACTTGTTCGCCTTAAGTTCACGCTTGAGACGGTTACAGCGATTAGACATTGCAAAGTAAGACGGGGTTACAATCGTTGCTCCCGTGGTAGTGTGAATTTTCATTACTTGCTGTTTCATGATGATCTATTCCTGTTTGTTGGCGTTTCGTCGCCCTGTGATTGCATTATGTATCAACCAGACTAGGGCGTCAATAGCCTAAAACAAAAATATTTAAATTATTTTACTGTGACTCGGACAGCCTCTAACGTTGTGAGTGTCGCCGGGTCTGTGACTAGCGCTTGCCCCGTGGAGATCTTCAAAGATTCCCGGATCGCCGTGGCGGCCAGGGCCTTGCAGGTGGAGCGATAATTCTTACCATCTGTAACCAGGTACAAAGCAGAAAATCCACGGGGTTTAGTGGCGAGTAACCGGGTAAACTCGGTAAGGCTGAAAAGGTTTTGCATAGTGTATACCTCAAATCAAAAATAAGGGCCCTCTGCGGGCCCCTGTAAGGTTTAAATTAACTGGCCTTGTGTTGGCCTGCTGCGGAATTACTCCCAGCTGTAGCGCGTTTTACGGCGCTGTTGTTTGTTGCTCTTTTCTCGGACCTGGCGATCCATTGCCTCACTGTAAGGTAAGCGGGCTTTGTGGGAGACTTTACTGCGGTTTGCATTTGTATAGGACATATTAACCTCTTCTACGTTTAGTTTGTTGTTGGTGCATATATTGGCGTTGATCGATTATGTCGCAAATCTCATCCTCGTTACTTTTGTAAACTTCAAAAACAATCGTTGCTCCCATCTCTTGCCGATGACGAATTGCCCCAACCATGTCTATTTCCAGCATAGGGCCGTAATCACGGGAGGTCCCCAAATCCCCTCGGTAATCATACTCAAAGTAACCGTACATTTTTTGCGCCTTTAACCAGTTGTGATGGGTGGCTGTCTTAAGGCACCATGCCGCAAAGACAACCATCAGGATGATAACGATTATCAGATACATAATCAACCTTAGCCGATGATCTTATTACGGCGTGCCAGAGTGATTAAAGCCATAGCCAGCATAGAGAAATAGTTGTCTGTGGCATCGCTAACTTTTTGGATGCCTGCGACAGTTTGACTCTGTAAATCTTTTTCTGTCAAGTATTCCCACTTAACCAGCAATTCCTGGATTTCGTGATTAGTGAAAGCGTGGTTGATACTAGACGGCAAGCCTTGTAAATAGGATGTCAAAGCTTTTTGAATACCTTTCTTTTCGGTACACCAACCATATTCGGAGTCGTAAGTCTCAAAGAAAAATTTAAGCTTGTCAAATGTCGATCCTTCACACTCGATAACAGAAACCGCGTAATCACGGACTGCTTGAATGTGGATAAGTTTTGCGGAAGTGTTGATAGAGTTCGATTTGTTAGCCATGATTTTCATCTCGTTTGGTTTGTTGGTGTTTCTCTTAATGGATAGCCCACTTTAAAGGGCTATCGGTTAAGAGTCAACTGATATTATAAATCTTTTTTGCGTGGTACGTCATACACGTTTTCGCTGTAAGGTATTTTTAATTCTTGGGCTATTTGGCAAATGTATCTTAAATTCCGCCACTCTTTCGGGCAATCTTGCACCGCCTCAATGAATAGGACTAAAGCTGTCTGCTCAAAATGTCTTTCATATCCGTAAACGTCAGACACATAAGCCAGGTCTATCCAAACATCCCCAACCTTGTTGCCATAGGTATTGGCATTTAACCGATCTGCAACTTCGACAGATACCAGCACCCCAACAGACACACTATGATAAGTGTTCCCCGCACTGCGTTGAAACCAACGCTTACCCGTGATAGAGATTTCCTTAATGTCTTTTGTTTGGAGCTCGGTTTGGAAAATAGCGAAATCTTTGCTCATCTTGGTCATTCCTGTATGTTGATTGCTTTCGTTTGTCTATGCCGTCATTATAGGCGACGGCATAACCACACGTCAAGCGGTTTTTACAAGATTATCAAAGAAACTTTGAGATAGGGTTTCATTATAAACACGAGACCATTTATTGATGTGCTTACTTGTTGTGCTGCTGTGTTTCTCTTCTGTTCTGACAAAGCCACGGCCAGATATAAAGGCCGCAACAGGGGTATTATAGGAATAGAAAACCTGGTCACCGTTTGCCAGTGTGATAACAGTTTGGTTAGCGCCTAAGGTTGTCAAATTCATGGTGTAGCCTCTTTGGTTTGATGGTTGTTACTGTTTCGTTTGCATATGCCGCCATTTTAGCTGGCGGCACAAGCCAACGTCAACAATTATTTTTAATTATTTTCAACAGGGCCGTAAGCACTCTCAATAGTTCTATTACAATTGGCGCAAAACTCTTCACCTTCCCAAAAAATCTCAACCCCTGCGGCCGTCCAACCTGTTTTCCAGCCTTCTCTGCTGTCTTCGAGAATGATTTTAAAATTCTCTTTGGCGCAAGAATGGCACAGCGAGCAACCATCCTGCATAAGTAAAATTAAAGGGTAGCCCTCACAATGTGGTTGACGGATAAAGCCCTTCACTTGCTTATTTACTGCGCGGTTCAACGTTATCATAGACTGTTACCTTTTCAGTTTTGGCGGCGGTCATTCCGTCGCCCTATGTGAGACATTATGAACATTCCCGATGGGGGAGTCAATACCCAAAACAAAAATAATTTAAATATTTATGCCGCTGTCTTTTGGATCTACAGTGCCGCCGTTATCAATGATGCAGCGGATCACGGCGTCACCCATTGCTTTACATTCTGCCCAAGTCGGGGATAGTATTTCCACATAAGGGAAGCAAGCAGCGCCGCCGGGGAATTGATTGATATAGGCCTGGCCGCTGGTTTCTGCGTTCGCTGCGGCATCGTGAACGGCACTATTTAGGCGGTCCCATTCCAGATAGGGAAACTTATCGTCGCTTTCGTCGTTGATAAACTCCCCGGCCTTGTCGTGGCAATCGTAGGATACGAAACAACGAAACATAGGTTGTACAACAACAGAGGGGATTTTGTTTTTCATGGCACAGATTCCAAAATAAAATAGCCCGGCATCGCCGGGCATATTGTGTTAGACTACAGCTTCCCAGGCAGATTTGCCAGTGTTGGCAACTTTGACCAGATCACCGCTGGAAACTTGCACGTTGTAAAGTGGGTTACCGTCTTTGCCTGTCTCTTTGTCAGAGTACACGGCAACGATTTTGTCAAACGGGGTAAGAGCGCCTTTTTTGATGCGTTTCCCGTTGCCATCGGTAATAAAGCCGATATGCACAGAGTCACCCACTTTCGGATCACGTAACTCAGGGTTAGTTTTTGCACGGTGGGCGTTGATCATTTGGGTGGCTGTGGTTTCTTTTTTCATTGTGGATCTCCTCTTGGGTTTAAAGTAGGGCTATCTTAACATAGCCCTGTTTAGTGGTCAATAAAATATTAATGCTTGTTAATGGATAAAGTACCGCCCGCATGTTTGGCGGTCACTAACCATCCGGCCTCAGTCTTGACCGGGGCTGTTGGTGTAACGCCGCGATCACGTAAACGTTTAGCGATGGCGCGGGCATCCTCACGAGTGCGGAAAGCGGGCATAGTTACAACAGCAGCCAGGTTTACAGCCGGGGTGGGACGCTTTTTAAATTTAACTGTTGCCATGATATCACCTTTGTTTAGTGGTTAAGTTTCTTCTCTTGATAACCCGTATTCTATAACGGGTTATTCGGTGAAGTCAACAATTATTTTACGATACGTACAGACTTATACTGTTGTTCTGCACTAATGCCGCCCGTACTGTTGGCCCGTGCAACTTCCAGATGAATCGGGAGCCAACCTGTAGATAAACCTACATTGAAGCGGCGGATCTCACCATACAAAGTTTCGACCTCTACGCGGCGACCCTCTAAGCCTTTGAGCTGCGGCGACAGTTGAGCCGGGCATTTAATTTTCTTATGGTTGCAATAGCGTGAAACTTGGGTGATAACCTTCTGGCAAGCCTCGAAGTGTTTCTTAGTCCCAACACGGGCCGGGATTTGTGGGATAGCTTGGGAATCCTGTTCAAAGTACCAATCACGCAAGGCAATAGCCTGCTTGTTTAAGTAATCAAAGCCGTTACACGTATAACCAGTGCCGTGATTCAGAACATAAAGGCGGCGTGCTTTGTCGATTGAATGTAGCATTTTACTGTCTCTCTTTTGTTTATGGTTGACGTTGTGTCGTCCTGTTGAGATGAATTATAGGCCGGGAACATTCCCGGCGTCAACACTATTTTTAAAATTATTTTATTTTTCGTCTAAGCCTTTATAAACGTAAGGTTTTCCGTCGATAAGATTATACACAACGTAATTACCCTGGCGATCTTTATTCTTAAGGGTAACCGCTTTTGCTTCACACTGCGACAGGTTGCCAACATAAGCAGGGTCCAAGTCTGCAATGGTGACCTGACCCGGCGAGGGGAGAATTTTAAAGACAGCATAATCCCGGCTTACACTGTCATAACCTGCGAGCCACTCCCCCTGGTTAACGTCGGATTTGTAACGGCAAACACGGATTGATCCGTTGTGTGCTGCGTCCTGACCTTCGATAAAATATTTAGTGTGCTGCATAGTAAACCCCTCTTATATAAGTGTGCAGTAAGTATGCCCCTAAAATATTCTCATTGCAACTGTTGACAGTTACGTAATTTTTAATCACAATAATGGGACACAACAACGAGGTTTTAAAGATGAAAACAAACAAAGAATACCTATGCGAGGCTTTGGGTATACGCGGGAAAGCTTGTTTCCGTACCGTTTCAGAGCTTACAGGTTTATCCGTGGATGAAATTGTTAAGCTTGATAAGCATTTCCCAGAAAATAACGATATCAGGGCGATCAGTTATCATTTTACAGGGAAAAGACGTTGTAAAGAAGGTTTGTATGTTGTTGGATACGGTTGGCAAGGTTACGACAATCTGATGTATTGGCGCGGGGTGTTGGACGCAATGAGAGAAAAAGAAACTGACTCACTTTAAACAATTGTTGACGCCAGGTGCAAGCCTGGCTATACTGTTTTACAGTAACAAAACGCCTACCAACGGCGATAAACTTGGGTGGTGGTAGCCGATGGGCACCGATGGCTATAATCGCCGGTAGTTCGTCCTTACAAAACTTAAGGGCGGTGTGTTATTAAACGGCGCTTGCCCCGTCGTCCCATAGGTGACACACTAGAAAAATATTAGCGGCTATCTCGTGATCCATTTTTTAAAACTCCTAAACGGCCAGAAAAATTTTTTCCTCTTTCGAAATTTCACAGGAAAATTTTTTGTCATCAGGTAATTTTCGCCACCGAAAAAATGCGAGCAGATATTTTTGCCTGCACGAAAAATCGTACCTCCAAATTTTTGGCGCAAGAAAAATCGGGCCAGGTAAAATGAAAAATCCAAAATTTTCGGCTTAATGAGTTTTGTAAAGATTAAAATTCCCTATTGACTACTGGCCGGGGTTGATGCATAATCTTATACATGGCGAGGGGTAACGGGATTCGCGAGGCAAACACGGGAGGTGCCTGTCGTTTTGGAAATGAGAATGATTATCATTTAGCAATGTAAATGAGAACGATTCGCATTCAAGACCTCAAATGAGAATGATTATCATTTGACTTTTTCGAAATGAGAATGATTTTGATTTGCATTTTTATTTTCACCCCTCCCCAGGGATTTCGAATACGTTTTTGATTTTAAAATTTCGATCGAGACCCCGGTGCGAGACCTCTGTCGAGAAATCGAATACGATCGAGAAATTAAAAAGTCGATCGAGACCCCAATTTTGATGGCCGGACTTCTTGATTCCCGTCTGTAGGTAGTTTATGATTGCTAAACTGAAAAGTCGATCGAGACCCCATATGCTCCTTAATACGACTCTTAACAACCCAGCTAGCATGAAGAGGGGAGTTACTCAGGGGTGTGAATTTCCTACCGTAAAGAGTAGCACTGTGGCTTTACATGAACCACCATGTCAAAGGCTTTACCTAAGGTCCGCGAGCCAGCAGAACACGATTTACATATCCCCTTTGAAATCTAAAATAAAATCTTGAATGGAATTCTGATTTGAAAACTGATTTCAAATATCGGGACAAATATCAATTGCAAATATCAAATAGGATTTCATTCCCAAAACCTGGCCGTCCTTGGCCCACAAATATCACGGCTTTATCTGTAGGGAGACGGCAACAGAGGAGGGTTTGAGACGATCATAGTATCCTGAGTGCTGCTCATAGTCTCTCAGGTATCTCATCACCGACCAGTCGGCACCCGGATGGGTGATGTCGAACAGTGCTATCTCCTCTTCTGTAGGGTGAAGCCAGTTTTCGAAATACTCTTTGAATTGGGACACCTTCATAACAAAAGAGTTATCCTGACTGTATACTTCCGCCGGGCCCTTAAGGTAAATACTGCCTTCTGAGGTTATGATCAGGTAAGACTTATCATACTGATTTATAAATCTAAGTACACCATTGCCACATGAAGTTATCTCCAGCTTGCCACGTTCCTGTGAGTTAAGCGTAGACATGTAGTCATTGGTCGAAGTAGGCCAGAAGGTAAGGTGGAACAGATTCTTATCCCGTTGCAGTGCGAAGTACACATCCCATATGTACCAAGAATCAGTAATCATCTCACTCATATACTTCAGAGGGGGTGATCCAGAATCCAGGTCCTCTCTTAGCCCTTCCAACATAGCGATCATATCGGACCGACTCATGTTTTCAAAGTCTTCGTCTTCGAGGCGTGCTTTGGCTGAGTTTACGGTGTCGTGTAAAGTCTGGATAACCTCATCAGCCTTTTCTATGAAGTTGCCCATAGTTTCATCGATATCAAAGTCATCGGCGATGCCTTTAATCTCACTCTTTAGGTCTTCGATGTCATAAGTCCGTTGACACGATTGCAGTCGGAGCGTCAGTGAATCGAAATCGGGTATCTTTGGTGTGCGGCCCTCCCCTCTGCGGTAGGGCATTACCTCATACAAGTGTGTAGCAGCAAAGGACATCTTATAAGCTCCTGTAAGGCGATTAGAGCGACTTTTGCCGCCCTTGATATGTTGGGTAGACTTTTAGGAGATCTCTTCCTGTGGGTCCGCTGCTTTGTCAAAAAGGGCACCTCTCTCGTACATCCTTTCCGAGATCCAGTTTGCAGCCACCATCATTAACTCTTCATCATCCGGATGTGCATACAGCCGGAAAGTAATGAACTGGTCTTCATTGAAAGAAATCCTTACGTACTTAGAGAAAGGTTGTTGAGGAAAGTGTTCCCGGACAAGATCCTCCAACTCTTTATAGCAAAGCCAACTATCTTCTGACTCAGGAACTTTAAAAGAGAACCATTCGGTGCTGATTTGGTTGACATGCTCTACCTTAAGCAACTCTTTGGTCATCAATTGACTAGTGTATTGCTTAGTCATTACAACCTCCCTCGACAAAGTAGGTCATAAAGGTATCTAAGGCTTTGCCATCGTCTTCTTGATAGAAGAAGTCCTTATCAGTGCCTAGAACACCCTCAGCCAAGTCTGGATGATCCTGGTGCATGAGATTGAACAGGTTTTGTCCAATGCGTGTCGTACAGGCTTCTCCTTTGATCTTGTACGCAAGAGAGATCAGTTTGGCCGCTTCAGCTTGATTAAGTTTCTTAGCCATTTTTCTTATCCTTTGTCAGTTTAGATAATTTTTGGTATTCCCGTTTGCTTATTACATGTGCGTGATCTTTAACCCGAGCGGGCTGTTCAACCTTTTGACTATTATGGTCGATAATTACATTACCGCAAAACAACATAAACGATTCAGGACTATCCAGATTAAGTTTACGAACTTCTTCAACAAAGGTATCGTGGTTATCATCCATACGAGGAATAAGTAATTCCACGCCGTAATCGTCGTGTACTTCACGTAAACGGATATATTCTTCATTGTCTTTCATACACTGGCGGGCCAGGTTCATAATGTGTTTAATGTCCATAGCTATTCCTCTGTGGTTTGGTAACAAGAGCATAAGAAAAAGGTTGACCGAAGTCAACCTAATTTTTAGCCATCTTTCTTTAAGATCGCGACAATACCTTCAGCCGTATTATCGTCATAGGGATCAAACGCATTGGCGGACCCTACAGAAACCCAACCCTTACCATCCCAAACCGTTAGCCAGTCAGAATCTCCCCACCGATAGGTATCCGCACCGATCATATCCCCCATGTAGCGATACACGATTACAAACGGCTGGTCTCCGACCTCATCGTATTCGGGCACTGCCATTGTCTTTACAGACTCAAAACCTACACAGTCACGTACGGCCTGGATGCGAACATCAATCACTTTTCTTCTCCCAACCTAGCTGGTCATTGATAAGGCCCAAGAGATAGTCCGCCATTGCACTGACGTCTTCATCCCGTCCCTCCTCATTAAAGACGGAGTAAGAAATTGAATCGGCGAGACAGCCGTCATAGCGCATTTCTTTTGCTAACTTTTGCAAGTTCTGGAGCATATCTAAATCTTTACTCATTACTTATTCTCCTCGGGGTGTGTAGGATAAGGCATCCAGTCGGTAGGCTCGCTGATAAAATAACTACCATCGGATAAGTAGTATTCAGGGCCATAACCATCATCGACTATGGAGCCAACCTCTACGCGGTTTATTCCGCCAAACCTTAATAATACCTTTGTGTCTAACTCAGGCATCCGCTCAGACATAGAGATCCAGCGATGGCTTCGCAGGTCCTTCAAGATGTCCAGGAGTTCGTCCGGCAACATATGTGCCATATCGAAGTCGTCCGGTCGATTTATCTTTTGTGTGACCAGCTCAATCAACCGATCAAGTCTTTCATTAGTTACCATTCGGTGCCTCCGGGGCTGTTACTAAATTGTGACGAACTCCCAATATCTCCGCAATCTGCAAAACCTGGTCATCAGTCATGTTTCTTTTACCTAATTCGTTTGAAATTCGGTTTTTGAGATGACGCATTTCAACAGCTTTATTGTAGTGTTGTTCCGATGGGTAGATAGCGGATGGACTACCATAGTCACTGTCATGTCTTGCGTAACCCTTCGACACATCCTGATTACGATCAAAACGATAGCCGCCGTATATCGTTAACCACTTTCTGCCAACCTTAGCCACAGTAGCTTCGCCGTTAAATTTTGTACGACGAGGGTCTGAGTTAGCAAAAAATACGGTATCACCCTCTTTAAGCTCTTTTAACCACGTCATTAAAACCTCCTCGATTTATGCTAATGTTAATCACGGTGCCTCAGGGGCAGATGCCAACATTGCAGAATAACAGAGTTTAGCCCTGTGGGCGGCTTTTTCGCACCCACTCATTTCTACATATGCATTCCAGTCTTGGCTCTTACTATAAAAATCATCTGGTTCACTTTCGAAGCCGTTGATTACCATATCTTCGGTTGGCTCGATGGGGACCAGTTTCCAGCCTTCCGGTACAGTGTAAGGATTTTGCAGAAGACTTGCAAGCTCTTCTAAATAAGCCAAAGTCTTTTCTTCCCGAATAGAAAGACCGTGATTAATATCGTGGAAATTAGCCCGCAACCGGGCTATTTCTTTGTTCAAGTCTGTTAGGTTAGCTTTCTTCATCAGCGTGCCCCACTGTTCTGGGCGTTTTTAATAGCAGATACTAAGTCGTCCGCCCATACAGTTCTTGACTCACCGCCTACAAATTCAAGGACAACCTTGCGTTTGTCTGACCAGTGACTGTGGACCCGTACTGATGTTTTAGCAGGCTCGTCATAGTTTTCAATCTCGCTGGTTACTTTCATGCTTCCTCCTGCATCATCAGGAATACAATCATTGCCGCACGGAGCGGGTTATTGTCAGCAGCCTTTATGCCGAAGTCTCCTTCACCCTTTGTTGCAAACCAGCGATGCCCGCCAACAAAAAGCGAAACTGGCTTCAAGGCTATAAGATTTTTAGCAATAATCGGCCCCGCATCAGCCCATGAGTTGCAAAAATCAAACCATGCATAATGGTTGCCGTGCAACACCACGCAGGCTGATCTTCCGTCTGCATCATGGGCATAACCCAAAGGATTAACACCCGTCTTGATTTCGAGTACCTTCCGATTGATCTCGAAATCAGTCATTTGATCATAATTCATCTTTCTCTCCATTTACTGATGCTCTGTCGAGCCTCTCAATCTCTGCAATGAGCAGGGCCGCAGCACGAACCAAGTCTTTTCGCGGTGATTTGGGTTTCCACCATTTCTCGTCCCAAGGCCAAGAACCTGGAGCTTCCTCTGAGGTATAGTCATCGGGTTTCCAAGAGTAAACCCATTGCCTAGCGTTTACGTGCCGGGCATAGCAAGCAGCTGCACCTGCCATTTCACCACTGCTATGAGTGTCGTCATGCTCTGGGGTCCAACCCTCTTGTGATACCTGACGCTCACGCTCTGAGAGGACATCTTTGGCCGCATCGCTTACAGGCTGTGCTGAGGTAGCACGCAGCGCCTGGATAGCCTCATTGATAATATCCTTATTCCCGCTAGCCATGTTAGGCCAGAGTAAAGACTCCAACGCATCCGCAATCTTTCCGTTATGCTCGCTTACAGGCTGTGCGGTGGTGTTAAGGCGCTGGACTTCGGCAAGGCAAGCGTTCCAGCCTTCGCATCTCTGTCTGGCCTTCTCGGACTTGCCATCATGTATAACTTTTGCGTCTGGCAACTTAATCATTTTTCACCTCGTAGCCAGCCTCTCGGATAGCTTTAATGAAAGCTGACCTCATATTCATTTCGCCTAACCAGAAATCGTTGCCCATTTTGCCGGTTTCCTTCGGCAACTCCACCGGGCGCAAAAGCTTAGCGGGCGGGGTGGTGTAAACCGGAAGGTCAGTACCCGGCGAGTCTTCAATCTCTCCTTCAACCTCCCCTCTCTCAAAGGAAGCTCCGTAAAGATATGCGCATGGCTCAGCCGTAAGCGATGCGAGAGCTATTTGCTGGCGCCTGAGTTCACTTTGACATTTCGAAAGGCACTCGTTGCGATACGCAGGCTTCACGTAAGAATTTATGTTCTTAATCGCCTTCTCAAGTTTTTCAATCTCTGCCTGGCAATCTGCAATCAGCGCCTGCACATCGCCATCAACCGGATTGGGGAATTCATTTTTGTTTTCCATTAATCCTAATAGTTTACAAAGGCAATCCCCCTCGAAACGTAGCGCCTTCAATTGGGCTGGAAGCATGTACTTTTTAAAGCTATCATTTTTTAGAATTGAGTTAATCCAATCAATCCTCTTTTCAATGTTTTCTACATTTACTGTTTTCATGGTTAGACTCCTTATCCTGCTGTACTGTGAACTGCGTTAGGGAAGAAAAGGACAACCCCACCAAAGTCAGCGCCAAGACCCTTGGCTGCGCCACACCACTCCCCGCCTTCACGGTCAAGGAAAGCACCTATCTCATCTTCTCGACTGGCGTCGTGTAGGCCGACAAAAGAATCACCGATAGTAAAAAAGGCGATACGTTTTGATGGGCACTCGTTCAAAACTGACTGGACCTTTTCCAGCCAAGCCAATTCTTTTTTAGTCAACGGTTTGGTTGGCATATTAAACCTCTTCTTCAGTATCTTGATGCTTGCCCAGGGGGAATTTTTTATTAACCCAAGCTTCCATTTTTCTCCGCACCCGAGCTACCGGGTAGGACCAGTCATCGGCTTTATTAAGGAAAGCCTCCAAAAGAAGAACAGGTACGAAAACTGGCAAGAAAAGTAATCGGCCTGCAAGACTCTTTTTAGTCATTTTGTACATGGTTGCTAACCCTCTTTGGTGTAAAAGCTACAACGATGCAAACCAGTATAGCTATAAGAGTTCCAATCAGCAAGCCCGTTGCGACAGAATAGAAGAGTATTGTACCAAAGACTTCCAGAGTCATTAGTCTTCCCCCAGCAGATCGCTGTTTAGACGTTTCCACTCGCCAAAGTGGTAATCTTGCTGACTTGTTGGACTGCCACAGCCCCCGCCGACAGTGTGTTGTTCCATCGCCGTGCCACACATACAGTAATCTGGAGACGTATGTTCGAATACATCTACCAGATCCTTAAGGCCCTTCCGAAGCTCCTTGATTAAATCCAGAGCATCGTCAGCAAGAAGAGTGACGTCGACCGTAGCATAGCCAGAACATCCCGAGGGAGTCTCCCCTTCAACCTCAAACTCACCTTCAGTGATGTCATTAAGGTCGCATTCTGTCAGATAGGCCAACAGATTTTCTACGTTAACGCCGTAATGAAAACCATTCTTCATTTTGAAATCAATTTTCATTGGGAATATCCTTAGCAAAAACCTCTCTCACAACATCCAAGATGCGGGACAGATATTCGTATTTAGGGTTTATTTTAGTCGGCCAGGACAAGTTCCAAGGCTCACTTAGACTTTTAACCGGACGCAGCGGCTCAGGAATAGAGCCGTTAAAGAGGCTGTGCCGATCAGTGGCGTGGAACTGAGCATAATCCCAAGCATCTTTTGCCTGATATTTATCGATGTCGCCCTCTCGGCGTTCCTTCAAAATTAGATTACAGATAAATTCAGGGTCTTTATCATCATCTGCGACTGTGGATCGGTAGTCAGACATCTTGTCAATCAGGTAATCGTTAGATACGCGCTGGAAGAACTGCTCCAGGGTTCCTCCCATACTACCCCAATAACCTGTCCATGACTCACCCCAGCAAGAAATGATAACCTTTCCAGCACCCTCTTGGAAGTTCTCAACGATAACTTCCACAGGGTCAAGGCGACGGTCTTGCAGGTCCTCGATACGAATCTTCCTTACTTGCGTTTGGATAACTCTCATTTTTTCACCTGCAAAGTGAGATCGCTAATATTAAATTTGGCGTGCGATCCCGGCGGAATAAGTTCATGAGCCCGTAACTTAGCCGCTTGAGTGGCTTGGTCATGAACCTGAGATAACTTGCAATCGGGCCCCCAACTACCTAAGTTCTGCAAGGTAATCTCGATAAGGATCTTCGCACTTGCCGTTGTGATTGTCATACCCTTTCCTCCAAACCTTTCAATATCGCTTTGTATATCTTGGTGGCTACAGCGATACGTTTTTCTGTCCATTTCGAACTTTCCGGTCCATTCCAAGGGGAACGAAGTTCTTTCCTGAAAGTAGCGGGGTGTTCTACCGAAAGAATACGGCGCAACATCTCATCTGATGGCTCTTTAGGAAAATCCATCATACCCGCTCCTTATGAAAAGTGTAGGCAAAGTAAGCCTTGTTGCGGCTGTCCTTAACACCGTAGTAGACTTCGTGCCCGTACCCGAACAGCCATCCGGTAATGACGAGGATCTTTTCCCACATTTTCCACTTAAACTTCAGATAGGTCTTTTTCACTGTTTTTCTCCAGATGTTTTTTGTGCATATGCTCTACGATGCGGACGATAGGGCCGCGACGACGCTTGCGGATTTTACGCTCTATACGCCAGGCCACCATCTTGGGGCTATTGTACCATGCATCAATCTTAAACATAACGACCACCAAGATCCATACCCCGACAATCAGGATGGAGATCCCCGGGATCAGTGAGAAAAAGAGCATGACTCTGTCGCCGTTACTCACCTTACCCTCTTTAGCCAGTAAGTGAAGGATTCCCCAAATGCTCAGAACAGTTGGCAGTAACCAAAAAATGATCACCTTCATCAAGACTGCACCATACAATGTTTCCAACACTGTTACACTCCTATACGTATTCAATCAATACCATGACAAATTTACCCAACAATCCTACAAGGATCATTGCAAGCCCTGCATATACCATGCATCGGGTGATATCATCCCCAGGATGCATAAGGATTCTTTCTGTACTTTGCATACATGTGATCCAACAGGATCAGCACCAAGAACAGTCCTGACATTTCTAACATACAATAATCCTCCTCATCTGTTTTATTACATAATACCTGAACATGTGGTACTGTCAATACAATTTCGAAGAAATTTAATAAAACAGACCCCGAGCAGGGCGAGTGGGGAGGTTTTATTATAAATAATAGATCTAACATCCGTAGCCCAGTTTGGGTGAGCGGAGCGAAGGTGTTAGATCTCATATACTCTAGTGTGCCTTTCAGGCTACACGGTTATGTTGTCTTTTCTGACCACCTTTTCAAAGTTTCTCGAATGTTGTCATGCATTGTCTCTTCAGGGTGACCCGCAGTAAACTGAGCTACCAAGTGGGAACACAGCTTGATAAAGTTGTGGTCTTCTTTCACAGGAGACCCAGCAACCACAGCCATAAACATCAACTCTTCATCCTCAACCGCATCTGGATACAAGAAAGTTTCAAAACCGCAGAGTTCAACCTTGACATCATCCTCGGAGATCCTTGTGGCTTCGATACCCCGGCTATTAAACACGGCTTGCCAAGTGTACATTACCTTGCCACACAGGTCCAGTCTGAATACGGAGAGGCCCATGCCCCTCCTCATTACGTTCAAATCGTAACTATATTGCAATTTAGTCTCCTTACAGATACTGGTCAAAATCAACAGACTTGCCGAAAGGGGGATCCCATTGGTTTCCGTGACGACCTAAGATAACCCATAAAGTTTTCTTCCCGTACTTTTTGGCCCAGTCTTTTACCCCGGACACATCGCTGAAATATCCGTCAGTGTAGATTACGATCTGGTCCGGCTCATGCGGCTCTTTATCCAAGGACTCAAACACGCAACTAACGTCGGTTCCGTAGGTGGTGGTGATTTTATAATCGCTCAACTCTCGGACATTTGATTTTGTATACTTGACAGTATTACCAACCTGAGTTGACCAGCAGCTCAGATAGACTTCAAAGTCATCATACTGGTTACACATACCACGGATCTCTCGCATGGTTGGTCGCAGTAAGCTATCATTGAACGAACCAGACACATCAAAGAAGATGTGGGCCCGAATAGTCTTAGCTTTCGAATAAGATGGCAAACCAATAGTCTGTCGGCTTGTCAAGTGCCCAGAGCTACGCAACGTCTTAGTCAAAGAATAACTGCGGCGATGCAGGCGGCGATAGCTCACATTATCCTTGAACAGGCGCTCAATCGTCTTACGCAGCAGGCGGAGATAGTTAATCTTCGGCTTTCCTGAATCTTCCACATACTTACGGGCATCCTTAGGTGCCGCAGCTCCCGCAGCTTTCACACCGTTTTGGATTGCCCGTCGCATAACGGTGTCATTACGGTTCTTCTCTTCCGTTGACAATGCCTTTTTTGCCTCTGGGTTGGTCCCCAGTACATCGGATAAGCTCTCCCCATCCGGATCCTTAGAGAAAGTCCCGTCTGAGTTTGCGTGTTGGTCTGTACCTTGAGAATTTCCTGAACCTGGCGCACCTCCCATTGGAGGGAGATTGAGTTTTTCATTGCGGAGGATCTCGTAGATTTCCTCTGTGAACATATCAACAAACCGGAAGTCTGCATAGGCCCACTTCATAAAGGCAAATTCTTCATCCTGTGGGAATTCGCTGTCTTTTCCTTTAGGGAACCAAGCACGGCCCATGTTATCAGCCTTACTGTGGATCAGAATCGCGTTTGTATTGATACGGTGATCAGCTGCGATGTTGAATAGTTCAAAATCAAACCCTTTCCCACGATACATATGATCAGAGACTACATGATCACATTCGTGTTCAAGTACAAAAGCAATCTCACGGGCCGTCTTTTTACGATAGAAAACATCGATGTGATGTTTCATATCCGCATTCTTTTGAGGGTCCTGGATATGTTTGTCAATGCGTTGGTACACAAGCGCCTTACGCTCGTCTGTCATGCCTGCAACGAACTCTGGAGAATAGTAAATATTTCGCCCGTCAGTCGCCATAGTATTGATTGTTTCTGTTGCTTTGACCAAAGGCATGGACGAAAGTAGAGTGCCGTAAAAAGGCTTATAGCGCTTCAATTGAAGACTTGCCGCCTCCAGGAGAATTTCTGCTTGGTCTTCATTAGAGTTTGCAAGTGCAAGCTCTTCTTCGTTCATGATATCGGAAATCTTACTCATGTCGTATCTCCAAAAGAAATGGGCCATCTAAGATGACCCACTATACCACACTGAAAGTTACTGTCAATTGCCTTGGAAGGCTTCCAGTTCTTTACCATACCGATTCTGGTATTCCATAACCAGCTGCATCACAGAGGTGCATTTGGCACGTACAGTAGGAATAACCTTCTCACGTTTAGGGTTGCGGAGCAGCAGTGGCTTTTCTTCAACTTTGTGAGCACGGAACAGGCCAATCATCAAAGCGATCAGTGTATCCTTATTGTTCTGGTAATAATTATCGGTCATGAAGTTCATGAAGTTACATGCACGATCAACAACCAGTGTAGTCGCCAGCTTGTCATCCATGATCTCATCTTCCAGCTTGGCTAATCCGGTCTGGGCCAATACATAAACCAGGTCATTCTTCTCACGGGGGAGGTTGTGTTTGGTAACCTTACCGGAGAATACGTCTTCAATCTTCGGCAGTTCCGAGGCACGGGCATGGTAAGCCATGACTTCGGTATCCAGGCCTTCACCAACCGTACCTGCAATCGCAACCTCCGTCAGATAATCTGAAGGACGGTATTTGTCATAGTCATACAACGTACCTGACACAGTCTCCCACTGGCGAGGAGAGGCAAACACCGAGGTCGAACGGTTTTCTACATCACCTGTGTAAAAATGCTCAGGGAACTGTTTCAGGAAACCAACGATGTTGGGGTGCAGACGATAAGGAATAGCAAAGTCTTCAATCCACACATCCAGATCGTAATCTACCTCAACCACGATCATACGGTTGATGAGAGGTCCCGGCATCTCTGTTGTGCCCGCGTTATCGGTGTCGCGGTTACCTGCACCAACAAACACACAACCTTTAGGGAAGCGGTGGTCACCCGCCACGTGGTCAAGGATTACCTGGTATGCAGAGTGCTGGGTTCCCAATATGGCATTTGGGAGCTCATCCAAGAAAATGATACCTTCCCAATCCGGATCTGTAGGCCAGAAGCTCGGGCAGGCATACACCGTACGTGTAATCTCTTTGCCTGTTGCTTTGTCAATGGTAGTTACAGGGACAGGAATACCTGCGATATCCTGAGGTTCCTTATCCGAAAGTCGAACGTCACACAGGTTGTTGCCTTTACGGTGTGGGAACATGTTATCGGCAATCTGACGCATCTTTTGAGATTTGCCCAGACCCGCGCCACCGTAAAAGAAAACGGTTTTGCCCAAGCGGGCACCCAAGGTAACAAAGTAATCCATATCTCGGATCGTGATGCGTTTTTGGAAAACATGTTGGGAAGTACGTTTATAAGCCATCTCTGTCTATCTCCTTTGTTGGTTTGTGCTGTATTATAGGCCGTAGTTTTTCGGTGTCAACTAATTTTCTTTCTACCTCTTCGTACTCTAATTCATCAGACAGAAAGTAAGGTTCGCAGTCGTCATCGAATACAAAAAAGGTCTTTGGGTTTGCACCGTGTACAGTGTACTCTACCTGGTTGTCAAACTTAGCCCCTTCCGGGGCTGCGGTGATCCTAACCTTCATGGGCTTGCCGCTCAAGGGTTATGCAAAGCTCGTCGTCGGGAAAGAAATGTCTCACATCCTTTACCAAGTAAAGTGTATCTTGAAGCACCATCGTCTCTCCAATGCGGGGGCAAATGAAGGTGGCGTTGGTTTGTTTTTGTGCCAGCGTATTCTCGGCCTTATCTTCAATAATAACAAACATATCATTCTCCTTTAAGGTTGACAATTTCAGCGATCTTCTTGTCGCGCATAGAGAGATAATCCTCCCTCGGCCACTGTTTCACATTGCTGTGTTCTTCATGCCAGGTGATCATTTCACTAATCTGCATGTGCATTGTATGATACTTTTTCATACGATCCAAGTCTTTTTGACGTAAACCTTTTAGTCGACGAATATCAGTATTGTGGCGCAGGTCGGCAAGCTTTACACGGCAGGCATCATAGCTTTCGAGAATACCAATCAGATAGTCTTCGTGAGACTGCCCGTTCACTTTAGTAAGACGGTTGATACCGTCGATTACTCGGGGACAGATTCCGAGGCGCTCCAAATCTTTGTCCGTGACGGGCGTGTCCTCAACAAGATCAT
>JACCDR010214219.1_pt1 | contig 19872 bp, 21 predicted proteins | sample 7446431 | NCBI WGS metagenome assembly JACCDR01 (sample SAMN15323443, study PRJNA562643) | freshwater metagenome | isolation source: river surface water | place: USA:Blue River Watershed | collected 2017-08-17 | reverse complement strand
TCCTCTCTCTCAGTCGATGATAGTGATGACAACGATGATGACGATAATGGCGATGTTGACGATGTTGCTTCGCTGCACTTATGTTCAGATGTTAGCAGTTTCAACGTTAGGTCCTCTGGTGATTGATCTAGCAGGGTCTTCAGCCCAGTGGTTGTCTTGATTGTATCGTTGGCTTGCTTAATGAGACTCTGCAGGTCAGATTCAGAGTATGGTAGTGGAGAATCAGAGTATTTATGTGCAACGAGTTCTCGTATCGCTTGTATTATAGCAACATCTCGCTTGAGAGCTCTATAGCTAACATCGTTGGGTTGGGTCTTGCATACTTGCAGGTGTAACAACGCATTCAACACTGTCTTGTTCATCAGGTTAGATCGTGATTGCAGTTTAGCACCATTGGTTCGTATCAACTTCAGCACGTTGATTGATCCACGCGCATCTAATCCACGCATATCTGATAGTGGAAGAGTGATCTGTTCATACTGCTGCAGTGCACTCTGTGCGTTGACGTAACCAGATGTGATCCATGTTTTCAAGTGTTCGTTAACGTTATCACTGACTCCACTACCATGCACAGCTTCATCTGATCCAGTAATCGTACTACCTAACCCAGATGCGAACATAGCTGTCAATGCAGGAACATACTGATACTTAGCTAGTACGTACCAAGCGATAACGATGCAGACGATGATCAAGAGTATAGCTATCATCCAATCCATAACGAGGTAATGTATATTGACGAGTGGACTATACTACTGCATCCATATCACTCAGCCAAAATTGAATCTGCCATTTACAGTATATACATACAACACGCGCAACACAACACGCACGATACAACATGCGCAACACTGATAGCGATACTCTCAGCAACATCAACAACATCAACGACAACATCAACGATAGCAATGACAACATCAACGACAGCAATGTTGACAACAACGTGATCAGCGATGACGATTCGCAAGAAGGATTCCCCAGTGACTACTTCATCAAGTATAAGACACCTGAGATCGACATAGAGCAGTCACAACAACTGTTCTATCGATCACTATGCGAGTTCAGCAAGTACGTAGTGATGAATGTCATTTCACTGAGATGTGAAATGTACGGAGTCCCGTATGTACAACAGCTACAAGATAAGGAAGACATACTCGTGTTCATAACTGCTTACTTCAACTCAGTAACGAAGACCTGTATCAACGAGTGGAATGAAGAGCATACGTTCAAGTTTGAACAGTCACAACTCCATAACATACTGTTCAGCGGTGTGGGTATCAACTATCATCTAATCGATGCATTGCAGTTTGCACTCGATACATCGCTGTTCTTATTCATAGAGCTCGATCTATCAGCACCGCTCTTGCATGAACTGGATGTTTCAGCTGTTGGTATAACGTGGATCAATGAGAACAAACCACCACCAGCTGTCGATAGCTATCTCAAAGTAGTGAGTGTGAGAGTTGATAAGCTCATAACCAAGCATAAGAGCAGAGCTGAGCAATACACATGTTGCAACGAAGAACATCACATAGATACAGAAGACGTGTTCTCATTGCAAGTGAAGTGATGATGGCTATACTCACTGATCGTTTTTGTCTCCACCGTTGTAAGCAACATAGCGATGAGCAATCCCACTATCGATAACAGCACACAGAATGATGAATGTGAAGAGATGTCATTCTCGCAACGTATGCGGAGTGCATTGACCACAATTGAAGTACTACATAAACGTGCTGCTGAAGCACGAACGTCACTGTTATCTCCAGTCAATCCAACAACGCCATCATCCGCAACAGGGTCAATATCAGCAACAGGGTCAATATCAGCAACAGGGTCAATATCAGCGCTCCCAGATTACGTCACATCCGTACTATCCAACATACCAGCTACCCTCGTTATGGTCGCAGATAGTAAGGGCTATCTCTGCACAGATAAGATAGCAGTGTTGCGGTGTTTGACCAACCACGTTCACAAGTATGACATCGTATCAACTATGGCGGTACGCAAACTGCGATGTCAAACGTGCTCAGCAGGTACTCCTAAGATACAACAGCTGAGACAACACATCGAAATGCACTTCAACCAACCATTCACATATACACCACCCAACAACCACCTCAACGCCAACCCCAACAACAGCAAGAACAACATCCATATCAACAACACTCATATCAACAACAGCAAGAACACGACTATCAAGCAAGGAGCTATACTGTTCGTATGCTATCCACTGAAGATCAAAGTCACCATATCTAGCTCACGCCCGATTACCCGCAAGACAGTGATAGATGATAAGAAGATAACATGGGTGACGTTCACTATCAGTAAGAGCATCACACCAACGATCCTCAATGAGCTACTGAATCGCAAGCATGACTATCCTCAAATCAAGAAGCCGCTACACTACGCTGCATCTGTTAGCGACCTTAAACAGCAATTGCTCACTGACAAAAACATAGATGCGTACATCAGTACATCATCTGATAGATCTCTACTGTTCGAAGTAGCGTGTTCACTTCATTGACATACATGTTGAAGTATAATGTGGAAGGGGCATCTGAGCATTGGGGTCACAGGTTCTGGGAACGGGTATTCCATCATCTTCGCAGTTCACTATGTTGTTCTTTATTCTGATACTCGATGGACCTCGTCGCTCTCCGAACATCCCGTTACGTGCACCCTTCTTCATCCGATGCATATCTACTATCTCATTGAGGTCTGCGATATACTCAACAACAGGGAACAAGCACCACGATCCTATCTTAGATAGAACGGACCATAGGGTTGAGCAGATGAAGATACTGACAGTTATCACCAACAACATACCAGGAGATGGAATATCGATCATGATTGCGAGTTATACACTCGCGGTGAAACTCTAATGGACAAAACATAATCAGCGTCACATAGTAACATACTGTGTGGTGACACACTACATGATAACACCTATTGACATGATCAGTGAGCTTTACCATCGAACACAACGTTAGTTGGGTCGATTGTGGTTATCGTATAGCCGTGTTCGCACATGTTCATTACTGAGTAACCTTCCAGTGTTCCTTTCTCATCTTGCAACTCACCATTGCGGTAGAATCGAATTAAGTTATTGAACATCATAGCTGGTTGCTTATCACGATGCACTCTACCGAATCGAACCCAGCAAGTGAACTCACCTCCTGATATCGCAGGTCCAGTTGAACAGTGCACCATGCTGCCTATATGCTTCACTTGTTGTGGTTCAGAGTCAATCAGAGCTCCATTGATCAGACTAGTCCGCACGAACGCTCGTTCTATCAGCGGGAATGATAACATCCAATCCGCGATGTCATACTTCCAATGGCTGATGCTGATTCTGAGCTTCGGCAAGTTGATACCATTGTAACCTTCATATAACCACAAGATCAATCGTACACCGCAGTACACGATAAGGAGCCACGATGCAAGTGATACTAAACTAGCCTCTGTCAATGTGTCGATCATTGCTATCTCAGATAGGTCTCTCTATATCATAATACATAATCCCACCAGAGCGATATCACACAAAACGAAGGACTCGATTCATCTACTATCAACTGTAATCTAACTACATCATCGCTCGCTCAGGTGCGATTGTAGAGTCGCTTATCAACAGCTATGTGCATGAGTGCATCTACATATGGTTTGTTCTCTATCAACTTGCGAGTTGCGATGTTCATTATGTAGAGATCAATAGACTCACGTGGATCGACATCGGGTAAGCTGTTCAGTATGGTCTCTTCATCAACATCATCGCTGTTCAGCTTAGCCCAGTCGAAGTCATACTTAGTGATCGATGATCTATCTGTAACGGCTGCATAGAAGTAGATATCAACATAGCGTTCCTTACTTGGTAATCGAGAATGACTGCAGAATCGGTTCACTCTGCCGAATATCTGCTCATGACGAGAGTGGTTCCAGTACTCATCGACGATGTGCGCTTCTTTAGTTCGCAGTAACGATACACCTTCCTTTATAGCACTCGACCCAATCACTATCTGTATCTGACTCGCATCATCATTCTTAGTTGAGTTGTAAACAGCGCGTATGAGGTTCTTCTCCTTCAGTGTTTGATCACCACTCCATATAACATAGCGACGCAACCCCGGACCCTTCTTCATGTAGTCAACATAGCCATGTGCTCGCAGATACTTCGTCAGGCCCACTATACCGAACTCATTGGTGAACGACAAGTATACGAATGCTAGATTGCGCTTGTTCAGTCGCTTTACCAACTTAGTGAACTTAGCTGAGTATGTGTCACCACTGCGTAAGATGATCGACTTGGGTAGTTCCTTAACACCGCTATCTCCAATGAGACCACGTGGATATACGATGTTGCTGCGCTGACGACTCTTCACATAGAAGTCATTTCTAGTTAAGTGTGATACGAGCTTCTCACCCTTCATCTCTGATTCTACTTCACTGACGAACCACTTCGATTGGAACTGAGACATGCGGCACACTGTAATGTGTATATGCAACGTTGGAAACGTGAACTGCGGTGCACCAGCATAGTAGCTTACCTTACCATCGAACAAACGTGGTATCATCTCAACTGGAGGTGCTGACGATGCAGTTGTTGATCTTGCTGATGTTGATCGCGTTGATGACATCGTGCGATGGGAGCGGTTATCAGGAGTGTGTTTGTCATGATCGTACGTGATCCGCAGTAGTCGCATCAAGCTCAATATCTCCTTTGATGAATCGAAGATGGGCGTTCCACTCATGAGAGCAACTGACATCTTAGGATTGTCCTCTATGAACTGTAGTAGCTTGTTGAATGTTGACCCGCTCGCACTATCTATGTTCTGTATCTCATCGACTATAACGATGGGTGCTTTAGGTTTGCTCTCTGACAAGAACGCGTTGTATGACAGTATCTGGAAGTGCTCAGCTATGCGATCGTTCGATTCACTGATGATATCGCGATACTTAGATGACGTTGGTTCGAGTGTCTTCAACAACTCACTATCTGATTCGCTGATGTACTTGTGATCCGCACATGGACCGCGTAGTTCATTCTGGAACCCAGGTATCAGACTAGCGGGCATCAACAGCATCGGTTTGTCCTCTTTGCGAGGGTGCTTATCGTGCGACACCCATCTACTCGCTATCTGGTATGCTGAACATGACTTACCTGATCCTATTCTATGGAACAAGAGTAGCTCTTTAGACCCTCTACCTGGTTTCATATACTCACCAACGAACCGCTGCGATGGTTGCAATGAGTACTTCTTATGTCCGCAGAACTCTTCATACGTGAGCTTGGTCTTACGAGGTTTCAGATGTTGATACTTATCACCAACGCTCTTCTGCGTAGTTGTCAATGGTGGCATTGACTGTGATCGCGATTCTCTAGAACCTGTCTTCGATGTATCGCTATTGAAGAGCTGTGATAACGAGCGGAACATAAATGGGATAACAGACACCACAAGTGATAACACGTACGCTAGTATCACAACAATGATGATCAACAGAATGTATATGGCGATCTGTGATGAGTCCATCATATACTATACGTTGCATACTTCACCAGCCGAATTACCAAATAGAAGACAGCAGTGATGTTGTTAGTATGCTTGCGTTGTATGGTTGAGTGATGATCGTTGTATGATGCTGCATCAGCATGACAAAAGAAGGACTCTCTTACTGAGTGTTCATGCGAGTCTGTTCTAGATCACGTATCTCTTGTGCGATCTGCTGATATGAGATAGTGCCGAGTGTTATCATCGTCAACGATAGACTGACTATCTGCACAGCGCTGTATTGAGCATCTAGCTTATCTCGCAATCGTTGTCGCAGATCAACACCATTAGGTGATTTAGCGCATAATATCTCTCGTGTGTAACCTTGCTGTCGTAGCGTCCTTAATCCAACACCGAGTGTTCGTTGTTGATGAACAGCAATCTTAATAGAATGAGTTGTTGGGTTGTACATAAACACGTTCCATTCAACTGGTGTTTTATATTGTGGAGTGTGGCTAGATGGCGGTTCAGGTGCACTTTCAACAACTGCATCAGTAGAACTCGATCGATCCTTTTGTATCTTCGTACTCATCATCGTTTCCATAGCTGAACGTTGATCAGCTGTACCGTAAATCGATACGAGATCTTGCGTAGATATAGTATGCAAGTGTTTGAGAAACTCGTTCGTTCGTTGAATACTCTCATCTGCTCGTTTTAGCACGACATGCGATTGTTCTAAAACCTCTATACTCCGAGCTATCCGATCATCGCATTCTTGACTGAGTCCTTTTGATCGCATGATCACAGCGTTGCTTTCTCTCAGTTGTAATTGGATATCCGCTGACATTTCAACGTACTCTTGCTTGCATTCTCTTATATGCGAGTTAAATCGCGATATGACTTCATCATACTCCTCTTCGAGTGCTCGCAATTGATCATCAGCGCTTTGTGTTATTGTGCTGGGTGGTTCAGCGGGTCTCACGTGAACATACTTATCGTAGTGTGGTGGTGTAGTGTTGTTGCTCTTTGATACAAGCATATTCATTTGACGCTTCATATCTCTATTAGACTTCTGTTCACGTTCATTCATCTCATCCAACGAGTGTTGTAAATCAACGAGAGATCGCTTGAGATCTGCTATTTGATCATCTTTGTTGTTTAGTTCTGTATGTAGAACACCAATCTCTGCGTTCTTAGCTATAGTAGAGTCCTCAATCGCTTTCTGGTTGAGTATCTTGATCACCTTACATTGAAATGTAGGTGAAGCCCAGCACAACACAGGCGATAATATGTTCTCATGGATATAAGTACCTTTGAATTCATTCGGCACATCGGTTTCGATGAATGATAGACATCTGACTGTTACTCCCATATCCGCACTGATTGATGATAGCAGTTCCTTTGCTGCGTTACATCGTTTCCAGCGATAATATCTCTTCTCTCCGTTTGCACTAATCTGAGATAGCACCTTCGCTATGTTGATGTAATCACCCTTACCAATAATACGTATCCCCAGGTAAACACCGACCCAATAAGCACCATGTCTTTCTATTTGTATTTGAGATAGGTTCGTTGAAGTCCCGTTGCGAGATATCATTAGAATACCACTATTTCACGCATATTCAACTTTCCCACACCATACTATATACTGCAGCAGAGCTCATATTGTCAATTAGAGGCTGTCATACTCATCCTAATGAACGATCAAGACAAACTCATCGATACGTACATAGAGGAGCGATACAAACAGATAGCCGATGAGCGCGATGATGTGCCTGAGGATACCATCTGGTGCGTCCCCATATGGATAGAAGATGACGATGGTGAGCTATGTGTTCGATTCATGAAGACAGAAGTTCACCACCCGCGACCCAATCTCAAACTGATGATGAAACGATCTACTCGCAGGATCAACAACAAGTGAAGAGCACACTGCACATCATAGCTCGCATCACAGTTCACATACAGCGAGCACATAGTAACTATCACAACAGTGATCACAAAAGAAGAGTACATCAGCAGTTCCACATGTTGAATCCAGATATCAGTTCTATGTACAGTAGCTGTATAGCATCGTCGTTTGTTCTAACACCAACGCTCCATAACACTTCCCTGTATAGCAACATGATGTGAGCTATCTTCTTGATGAACGCGCTAGCATGTTTCACAGCGAGTGCTCCATCACAACCATATGCGCTGATTGTCACATGACGATCAACATAGATAGGATGTAACATACGTGGGTCCTTAGGTATGGGTGTGATCGATTTCACGAACACAGTGTTCCAGAACAGTGAGTACAATCTACCATTATCATAGCAACGTGGATTGAAGCCATCGCTGGTTGATCTATGCAACAGATGTATACTGCTCATATAGTCAAACTCACCTGTCGCGAGTTGACAGTTGCTCTTTGATGATAACCTACATAGCTTAGAACGCACATTAGAGTATGCGCTATTGTGACTGACCATGACTACGTATACGTATCCATTACTGTATACGTATGTTGTCTTCACTGGCCGTGCGTTGATTGGTGTCAAGTACTCCAATCGCTCGTTGAGTGATAGTTGTTTGCCGTTAGATAAGAGGCTGATCATTGTTAACCCTTACTATCCCGAGATTCAACTTTCGCCAGCTATACATGCTCACATACTATACGCTAACCTACATCAGCTCACACTCGCTAACCTACGTTAACTCATAACACTCGCTAACCTACGTTAGTCCATATCACTCTGCATTCATTCTGCACTCATACGTTCTCGTTGACTATGTTCGCTATCATCATAGCTGTGTGATTGCTCAGCCACTGCAGTATTGATGGGATCAGCAGATAGTGAGCATATGTACCTATGAATCGCGCATCATGTGCTCTCTTGATAATAACAGTCAGCGATATAGGATCGTGACCTATTGAAGCGAGGTATCTATGAATGTAGCATACGTACTCGCTCGCATATTGCATCTTCTCCCAACAACCGTACTTACGACTAGTCTTGACGCTCACGATCACTTCATCAGCGAGTGCATCAACATTGATATACTGATCTTGCAAGATCAGTACGTTGATACCGCAGTATACACCACTAGCGAACTTACCATATCGATTGCTCACGATACCAGCGAGAGGACCTTCATGATCGCTATCACTATCTGATGGATGCACTTGTTGGATAGCGTATCTCGTAACATCGCAAGCGACGCGTAACATCATAGCTGGACTCAGCCATTGTATGAACGCAGGTATCAAGCAATAGTGAATGTATACTCCATTGTACAACTGTGTATCTGTGACTGCTATCACCAACTTGATAGTGCGATCGCTGGTTTGCTTTTGTATCTGTTCATTGACAAACGTGATCAATCGTTCAGTGCTCATCATACGAGCCCAATCATGATATGGTTTCACTCGCGATCCATCGGATAGTGCTTTACTAAGTGCATCAACGTTAACATATGTACCGCTCTTCATCAAGACGTTCGCATCATAGTATGTGCCTATCGCGTAGTCGTTGTTCATGTCAGTCTTCGCTATCTTGTCTAAGTATCGCTCTGTAATGCTGATAGCCATCTGCTGTGATGGGTGCTGTGATGTAGGTTGTTGCAACATCTGCTATTGTAACCGATCGTGTGTCTCTATATACTATACTGCGATAGTTGCAAGTGCATCGTTGATGCGGTGATGTTACATCTTGACAAAAACGCAGATGCAGTAATCGTTAGTGTCCTCTACCGCCTCTACCACCTCTCCATCCACCGCGATATGATCCACCTCTGTATGGACCTCCGCGATATGCTCCGTAGTGTATTGGAGGTCTGTGAGGTATCGGTGGGCGATGATATCGCGCTGGATATCTATATGGGTATCTGACAGGGTATGGGTAAGTGTAAACAGCATCAGTATATGGATATGTACTATAGTAGCGAGCGTATGGATATACATACTGCGGATCATCAACATACACTACTTGTGGAGTGCTAGGACTAGCATCTGTAGTTGGTGGTGGAGTATCATCATCTGCGAAGTAAAACGCGATCACCAAGATCACAACTATCAACACAGCTAAGAGTATCTCCGCGATCATGTTCTATGATTATCAATAGTTATCTATGCTGAGACAAAAGGTACAATCATCAAATGTGATTACTGCTGAGGGTTCTTCTCTTCAACAACCACATCTCCAACTATGATAACAGCAGTCGTAGTGTCAGTTGCGTTGTTAGTATCGACAGTGTTAGCGTCGGTTGCATCGTTAGCATAATCGGCGCTAGCTGTATCATTAGCGATGATCGTATCATTAGTGATGATTGCATCGTTAGTATCGCTTGCGTTGTTAGCACTAGGTGTGTTGTTGGCGGTAAGTGCATTGGATGTATCGACAGTGTTGTTTGCATTCATCTCGCCTTGCAGTATGAGTTGAGCCTTCTCGCCTATCAAGATGTCACAGCTATGTTCACATAGCATACTCTCTGTGTTGGTTGGTGACTTACGTATGAACATGTTACGAGCGATCTGCATCTGAGTCATGAACTGCGGTGAGTAAGTGTATCGCCCATTTGAGTTATCCACACTGTCGATGAATGTGATGATCCGCTCTATCGAACCATACTTTGTGATCAGCGCTTTAGCTCTCACGATAGCGACGTTGGTTATCTTCTCTGAATAGTCGCAACCACACAGTATGCAGAAGTCCACAAACTGGATATACGACATCTTCACATGTCGAAGTACATCATCAAGATGATATTCAACAGCTGATGATCCTTTCAGCTCAGCTATCAGTGTAGGACAGCCATAAGGTAACATGTCAGTATCCTCACTTAGAACACCAGCTATATCATGTGTCAATAGCTGTTCAGTGACGCTCGTTCGACCTATCCTGCTAAATAGACTATCAATGTTGTTGGTAGAGATACTATCACGATGGAACGAACAACAGATATACGCTATCAATGTATCAGCCTCACATGTTGATTGCAGATATGACACCTTCATCTCATCGCACAACTGCTTGCACTCTGCGATTATGTTGACTGGCATATCTCGCGTTCTCGCTTCTAGCGATGATATCTTCGTGTTCAGTATGGATAGATCGCTAGCACTGTTGGTTACGACAGCTGAATCGACGTTACTGTTCGCTATGCGATCAGCTATCTCTTGTTTGAGATGAACGTATCCAGCGAGATCACGTTTAAGTGCTTCCTTCGTTTGAGTTCGCTGGGGTGATACTATCTTGATCTCCTTGTTCTTCGCACCATCGAACACGTATATAGGTATAACACCATGTGCTTGTAATAGCGTTATCTGACCACGAAGGCGATCTAGTATCGCAGTGCCATCATCCAAGTAGAGGTACTTGTGCAGCCATATGGATATGTCAACCAGTGCGATCTTGTCTTTGTATGAACTGAGCGATACTGTTTTCCCTACGCTAGCTATGAGCTTCTTCAACCCTTTGATTCCCATGAGTCACTTATACTGCTATCAACCATGTTATTCAATTTTAATAATACTATCTCCAACAGTAAGAAGACACGCATGATATCATCGTTGACGATCAAATACGACGCTGAGGGCATCAAGTTCACAGCTAACGAGATCACGTCATCTACTAGATACACTATCAAACGTCCAACTTACTGGGTCAACGTGATAACATGCGTTTGCAACAATCAGATCTTCGTTGTCCGCAATGGGATAGTCTATACGAACAGCAAGTACAAGTGGAGCGGACCAGATACGTTGTTAGAGCTCGCCAGAGTGTTCGTTGGCCCTAAATCACTAACTCTATACATACCACATAGCAACGTTAGCTATCATGATGATGCAACTGATCACAGGTTCATCCCGAAGATGAAGATCGTGCTGTATAGTAGTGTGACAAAAACGATAGAGGAGATAGCTTACCCGCTCTTGACTAACAACAGCTCCACTCTATGATAACCATCATGAACAGTGATGTTGTATGTGTATGGTTTCCATCCATCGACCTTACATTTGAGCTTCTTAGGTATGTACCCTATGTGTCCAACACCACTGATCACGACTTGAATGGCATAATCATCAAATGGTGTGTTGTTATCATGTATCAACTCAACTGTGTGATCAGCTGAAGTGCTGTTTTTTAGCTCTTTGACTCTCGATGCGAACGGCTCATGGCTGGTCCCAGCTACGTGTACTATCTTGATCTCTTGTTCTTCAATCATACCTGCGATCTCTTCATACATCATCGTTAGTCTATGACTGTGTTCTGTGCTATATACTCGATCGTCATGCAGATTCAATTTTACCCACGCGTAATCAACTACCATATGTGGCCATCTCATCGCCTACTGACCATAGATAGCTGCCTTTCCTTCTCTGCATCGTTGATATCGCTATCTAGCAAGTATATACCGATACCACCAAGTGCGATACCTGTGAGTGCACGCAGCGAGAACGTCTCTTTCCAGAATACCACTCCAGTTAGGCAACTGAGCATACTACTGCACATGTTCCAGTATACGTTACCCTTACCCACTCCTGCAATCACGTTAGCGAACCCGTTGATGTAGTATCCACTGGCTCCAGTTATCGCACCTAACGCAGATAACCATTGATTGGATGCTGAGTGAGACCATCTAAATAGGTTCAACGTGCTAACATCTAGCACTGTTGCTATCATCTGCAATTGTCTATGTGTCATCATCGTATGTTGCTCGTTATGTGTTGCTGTGAGTTGTAGTATACTGAGTGGTCGACAAAAACCATCTCCTCGTTATTCTCACAGTATGAGAGTCCCACAGTGATGACAAAAGCGCACTACCTCTTTTGTCATTTGATCTCTCACTCCACACATGTATGATCGTTTGGTCAGGAGTAGTATAGAGTACTCACTTGGTCGCATGTCACAGATAGCGCATGAATCCACTTTGCGGACCGTCCTACTCGGTTTACAGTATAAGCCTTCTGGGTTAGTAGATACGATGTCACGAATGCATGACTTGATGCGTGAGTAGAACTTCAACCACTTAGCTATCTCGTCATTTGCAGTTCGTTCGAACACATCATAATCTGGTCTATGTAACACGTTGAGCTCAATGAGCAACTTGATGTTGTGCTTTCTGTTGTCCATCAACTCTCGCATGATCTCAATCTGCAATCTCCGATGCTCTGCGACACTATCATATATGGCTATCGCACAGTTCTTACATAGCTCATCTGCGTATCTGACCACTGCTCGTCTAGTTGTCATGTGAAAGCGATAGACCTCTATACCCTGTTGCTGACAGCATTCGCATGTTGGCTGTCGATGTTTAGATGTACGTTTGTACGCTATCATTCGTCTGATCTCGCACGATCCAAACACAGCTTCGTTGGTTGATCCAAGTAGTACTACTTGTATGTTGCCAGGTGTGGTTGATAACTTACTGTGGTACTTCCATGAGTTGCTTCGCTTGTTGTTCGCGTTCATTATATGGCGGACATGATTTTCACAAACGACAAAAGAGCTCAGTTCACTCGGAGGACTCGTCATGTATCTCATCGCGCGTTTCATACATCGTCATACGAGTGATCATTATGCAGATCGTCATGATAGTCATCATGCATCTCGCTATGTGATTCACATCGTCATGTATCTCGAGTACACAGCTCATCTTATAGTTCAATGCATGACTTGTTACAAGTAGTGCAGTATCAATGTGATCTCTCTAACGGTGATATCATCTCGCAGTATGCGTAACGTACCTTTGTTGGTGAGTAGCGCTTTATAGTTAGCGCGTGTTGTTGATATAGGGCCTGTTTGGTAAATGGGACTCTTGCCTGCTTGACTCAAGACCATGTTACCGTTAGTGTGCAATGTGAAGTAGTAAGGTCCAGTTAGCTCATGTCTGCGAACTATACTATCTGTTCCAGTTTCATGTATCTGCAGAGGATGGTTACCTGTGATGTCGTTGATAGTCAAGTTACCATTGGCTAGTATGTTGAGAGACTTGCTCCCATCAGCTGATTTGATATGTGATCTACCGTCACTGCGAATAGAGTTCATCATAGATACTGAGCTCCATAGTATGTTATCATTGCTGATGATGATATCAGGTTTATCCTTCCGCATAGAAGGCAATACGAGCTCTACAGCAGTTGTTCGTTGTCCAGTTAGGCCACCTATTAAGAACAATGACCCTGTGTTGGATAGCTTCAACGTATACTCATGATTGATGCAACAGCGGCTATTGGGTGGTGATGATAAGTAACCACTTGACCAGCGAATCAGACCTTGATCATCATGTATGACGAGACAACCGTTCGTTTGCAACGATAATGAGTAGTACTGGCTTGCGATAGTTGATCTACCACTGTTAGACTTACCAGCTAAGTGTTCCATCGCTCCATCTATTGCGTTACTTGTAATGTGCTCTACTTGTTGTTCTATTCTCTCCAACGCTGACTTGTTGATTCGTTGTATGATGATGCCGTTCATGCGAGTCAACAGTTCACCATAAGGCGTGATCTCCATCTTAGCACACCCGTTCTTAGATATAACAGCGTTGTACTTGTTGCTATACATGATTGAGTCAGTACGAGAGTTGAGGACGATAACTAGATCATCATCATCTAAGCTAGATGGAGTACTCAATGCAACATGCTCACCACATGATGGCTTAGCCACAGAGTACTCTTTACATGACGTGCGATTACTCAGTGCAGTGCGTCTCTTGCGATAGAGCTGATTGTATAAGATCAGTATAGTGATGACAACGACGAGAGCTATTAGCAATCTCATGTCTTGACAGTCGCACCTTATTATCTAGCGAACATAGTTCTCACGCTGATATTGTCAGGCTGTTGATGGTATCGTCATCGATTGTCAGCATTACGTAATACGCGCGAACAAAGATGTCCGCTCATGTAATTGTGGATCTGGGCGATCATGCAAACTATACCACAAACAGCTAATGTGCTATTCAGAGTGAAGGGTTCTAACCCTCTCTTACAAACGTTCGGTGGTGTAACAACGGGTGCTAAGTTAGTGGTGCATGAGTTAGTCACATCGGCCACACCTGAGACCTTCTATAACAAGACTATCAACGCAACTAACAATGACATCATCATATCAGCGAGCCAGTTGGTCGATGGAAGTAACCTTGCGCACTTATCCGGAGTTGAAACACTAACTCAGAAGACTATCACTGATGCAAGTAGCAATGTCATAGCTCGCGCACTATGGACGAGTGCGGGTTCTAACTCTGTTTCAACCTACGCATCTATTGCACCATTGCCAGGTCAGGTATTGACAGCTACATCATCAACGACTGCTATTTGGGTTACACCTGGTAGTAGTGGCGGTGGTAGGAAGACATACATGTTGTTCTCAGGGCTAGCAACTGCTCCGAGTAGTGATTGGAACTCACTCTCTTATTTTTCATGGATCAACTCGCGATACATACTCTACGTCAATGGTACGCTCGTGTATGCAGTTCGTATATACGGGACTAACTTAGATGTTCGATTGTACGATACGACTAACGCTGTTGTGCTCGGTAGTGATCTCAACATAAGCATCAATGGCGTTAGATCGCTACTAGTCAGCAACCCAACAACTGATGCTGTGATAGCGTTTCAGATTCGTAAGTCAACATCAGGTGGTCTCGATCCTGAGATATCAGGTGTGTCGCTTGAGTATGATTGATCCGACTGACGTAACAACCATCGCGCGAGATGGCCTTTTTTACAGTATGGACCGATGCACCTCATCCAACCATCGACCACAAAACTGAATCTCAGCACTGTAAAGTACAAATGGACCGCTACAATCAACTCTACATAGAATCTATGCTCGTGGTGTTCGATCATGAAACTGAAAGAGCTAGAACTGCGATGCATCGTATCTTCGACGCTAACTTCATACGTAACGATGAACAGGAAGCGATAGCTAAAACAGAGATCGCAACATCGTTCGGTAGGACGTATACCGAGAGACGAGAACGATACAAACAAGCGTTGATCAACAACACTATAGTAGTCGATCGTCGCAGATCGCTATAATCATCTCTTTTCTACGCTCACAGCTCACCACACTCATAACTCACTACACCCACAGCTCACTCCACCCACAGCTCACTACGCTACTGTTCATCCTGCTATCATACATCTGCTGTTCATTCTCTCATCATACTCACCGTCATCTGTTCGTTGCCACTCTACTACCACTTCATCATCTGTTCGTCGTTGATCGCTCCAAAATTGAATCTCACCACTGTAAGGACAAATGAATCAACAACGCGCACCACTCACCCCTGCAACGTTCTTGATGAAGTTCGATCGAGCTCGTAATGGTATGTTCAAGCATGCAAAAGAACAACGCATACACTACCCAGTGAAGTACGATGGTAACGATGTGATCACTAACATGAATACAGCGTTCGGCGAGGTGTGGACAACGAAGAGAATAGAACTCATGAGAACGCAAGAGTCAAATGAACTAGTGCGAGGCAATGGAAGCTCACTATGAATAGAGCACTTCTGTTTTGTGATTTAGACATGCATCATCAGTTAACAGCTATGGATATCACCCCTAAGACATCAAGTAAGACATCAAGTAAGACATCAAGTAAGACATCGAGTGTTGAAACTGCTGTGAAGGCGCGTAACGCTAAACACGACTCACTCGAATCGTACTTCGCTGGCGACATATTCGATCAATCACCAGATGTGAGCAACTGCCCGCTGCGGATCATATCGTGTTACAACAACTCATATGAGATACACACCTTCAGCGATAACACTATCTTCACACCTAACGTGATCCTGTCATCGCCTATCTGCAAGGATATGATCAAGATGATCAACACCGCAGAGATGATGTCCATACCCAGATTGAACAATGAGATATTAGTCGTCAATGATCAGCTACCAGATCAGTTTGCAGCTATTGTGTTCTATGAACCGCGGGAGCACTTCACCAACGAGTACTGTTTGACGATAGACGAGTTCTACAACTTCATCACCTTCGCAGACAAGTATCTACTGAACATACGCGACATCTGCAAGTCATCAAACAAGCTCATATGGTTACTTGTCATCAAGCGACATTGCAGATCGCAGTGGTCACATAATGAGGCTATCTTGAGTAAGTGCGAACTAGCTGATTTCAACGTTCCTAAGTTCAACGGACGCATCGTTGCGAACGATGACTATGACTTCGTGCAGAAGGTACCTCCATCACTCTCTATCAAGAGTATCGATACCGCACAGCCGATATCATCGGACAAGATAGCCCACATAGTGCACATACTGATCCATCATCACGTAGATGATCTAGTAAACGAGATAGTAGCCACACTGCTAACATCGTTCGATCATCACTATTCGCTGTTGAGCAACAGGAGCGTCATCACTCAAATCAAGAGCGCGAGTGTATTCCATGACTCAGTGTTCTATGCGTTCCGCATAACGTATCTCGAAGAGCTATCTCTGTACAAGAACAAGAGCTCGAACGTGAAGGTCATATCACTCGATGTTGCATCAACGCTACCTGTTTACAACAAACCAGAATCACTCCATCCATACAATTGCACGTTAGTGAAGATGTCAAGACGATACAACAACTTGTCATATCCGCTATACCTCGAAGGTAAACGAGGTTTACACTCACTATCTGAGTTTACAAAGCGATTACACATCTTCACCAGCAACGTGTTCAAGCATATGAAGTGGAGCGATGACAATTACACTATCGCTATCAGCGGATCAGCTATTCCAGCATGTGCAGCTATCAACCCGTTAGAATCATACTTCGATACTATCTACGACTACTTCAATGAGTACTATCCACAGCGATCATTCGATCAACACAATCATCGCAAGGTTGAGATCACAGATGATATGTTATTCGAGCTAGATGATGAGTTAGATGCAGCTGATCAACAACCAACTCACGCTGCATCTTACAAACGCAACAAACGAAGGATTCGTCGGGTTCATTATAACCATAGGAGACAAGTAGAGCTAATGGAGGACAATCAACAACAGGTCCATAATGACCAACCTGAAATAGACAACCCTGATGTTGATCACTCGATCGGATACTCTGATATCGATCTTATGGTTGAATGTAAGTGGGAGCTGTTCGATGAAGTCGTCAAAGCATGCTACGTTCTCATCGAGAAAGCAGTTCATGAGAGTGGATTACAGCCATCATTGGAGTATGTAGAGACTGAAAACAAACACAAGTACATCGTGCGAGGATTGCATAGAGAGATAGACATCTTCCACGTTGAGAGTATACCTAAGGTGATAGTCAAGTATCATCTCGACTGTGTTCGCGGGTGGTTCGATGGTAAGATGCTATGGTGTTATCCATCATTCGTGAGCGCATGTATGATCGGGATGAATCACACGATCAGATGGACCTCGAATAGAAAGGATGTCAGAGATGTAGTCCTGAAGTACTATCAACGAGGGTTCGGAACTCATCTCAACTATACCGATGTTAACAACATGGCTAGCTATGCAAGTAAGCGCGAGGAATGGCCAAATGCCGACAACAGAACATACTATCGCAGAAACCCGACAACTCCAGACATGTTCTCCAATCGTGATGTGTTCAACCCTAGCTATCATCGCATCGGGATACATCACACCATCGCAAGTCGACCCCACAAGATCACATCTAGAATAACGATAGCTGAGGATAGATCAACTACAAAGAGCGCTTACATGCAGAAGGAGAGTTGTGTTATACCACATCAGTGTTCTACGTTGAGTGCATATGTATAACTGCTCACTTCACTACCGTTCGTTCGCTCATCGTCTCACCTTCCACTACCATTCATTTGTATGGTTCGAGGAGCTACAAAAAAGACTATTCACGTGTAGTGAATAGACTAGTCGTAGTTGTGTCTCACTGATCACTTAGTACCTGCTTGTCTAGCCATGATACTAGCGATCCGAGAGTTAGCGAGGTTCTGTAAGTAGTTAGGATCGCTATCGCGGGTCTCATCTACCTTCTTTTCTGTTTCACAGCACCACTTGACATCACCACTCGTTGGTGTGTAGGTCACACCGTCAACAACCATCGGTTGTGAGTATATGACCTTGTTGTTGCTGTTGCGCTTGTTGTTGCGTTTGCTGTTATGTTTGTTGTTACTGTTGTTGCTCATATCGAACTACTGTATACCTTATAGGGTGCAGATTCAAATTGAAGAATGCTAAAATCGATTCTGCAGCTCCTAAGCGCATAACCATAGTATGAGCTACATTACTATTGAACAATTACATGCGATGCTAGACAAACAACTGCCTACTGACTACCGGGCTCTCTGCAAGATGGTCAAACGTGTGATAGAGTGTATATCAACTCTCACGCGACGACAGGACAAGTATGTTGTTTACAAGTGGTTAGAGAAAGTGTGCATTCGTCTCATCAACCTTGGCGATATGGTCGATGCTGTTGGAGGTGACTGTGTAGGTATCTTTCAAATCGCTGCTGTCTGTGCAAACAAAGCAGCTGACTTGAGAGATATCGTCGGTAAGAACTACACTGGCGAAGATACTCCCTCGCATAGCGTTCTCACTCATAAACACCGATTCTTATCTACTAAGTGTTGGAGTATATGGTTGAACGGGTTCGCTGCGGCACGTCGTAGCAAGAATGGACCTCTCTTATTCAAACCAGTCAATGACTATATGAAGAACGAGATGTATCATGACCGCGTTGCTATAGCTAACCAAACGAAAGTGAGGTGAGTGAACGATCTAACGTATGTTGGTGAGTGAAACGAAGAGCTCGCAATGCTACATTTAAGATGTTAACTGGAAACGGTAACTCAAGACCCATCAAGGGACGTGAGGTTAACATCTGAGAGTGTAGATATTGCGAGCTTGGACTTTTGTGCTTTTGTATGTGATGTGATCATGGGCCAACTGCAAAGTTGAATCTCAGTATACTAACATCAACAACGATGAACCGATCCTCATGCTTGCTGAATGCTGATAGCATAGCAACTCAATACAAACAAGCACTCCTCGATAACCCAGGATGTGTCGCTAGAACGTATCCTACTAGCAGCGATGGCAAGTCAACAGTATACAAATGTCATCACTGCGATGGATGGATGAGGATGTATGATATACCCAACGCGACGAACAGTTGTCACTCAACATTCATGCTGTGTAGTAGAGGACTCACAGCGATGATCGCACGTTTGCGTTCAATCATACAATCCGACCTCATCAAACTGAGGCTAACATGCCTACCGTGGTCCCGAGTCAGCGTGTGGTATGACACGTCCACATATTCACAAGATGTAACGTGTTATATGTGCGGCAAGGTATATCCATTCGCTCAGACTATGCGTGTTGGCATATACAATACCATATGTAAGGTGTGTTGTAGAGAAGCTC